>ERZ777305.835-NODE-835-length-45276-cov-42.909754_pt1 | contig 45276 bp, 38 predicted proteins | sample MGYA00374965_ERZ777305 | MGnify/ENA primary metagenome ERZ777305 (study PRJEB29328, sample SAMD00013331) | mouse gut metagenome | study: EMG produced TPA metagenomics assembly of the Metagenome analysis of fecal microbiota from mouse which was promoted...
CACTTCCTTGGTAAGGAAGAGGTCACGGGTTCAAATCCCGTCATCGGCTCTCTTAACGCTCAGGAACACAGCCTCGACAGTGCCTTGTCATTGCCGTGGTGTGTCGTTGAAAGAGGGTTTGGAGTGCATTAGCTTCCGGCTTGTGGATGAGCCTTGCGGGGATTCCTTTCCTGCGTCGTCTGTCGGCTTGGGGCGTTTTGCGAATAAAGCCTTTCGATGAAGGCGCTTTCCGGCCTATTGGGTGATGTCGCCCCAGGATGTTTTCTTATGAAACAAACAAGGGGCCGAAAAGTTAAGTGAGATTAATTATTTATCAAAAATAACAATAGCAAAGTTATGGCTAAAGAGAAATTCGAAAGAACCAAACCGCATGTTAACATCGGTACCATCGGTCACGTTGACCACGGTAAGACTACTCTGACTGCTGCCATCACCACCGTATTGGCAAAGGCAGGTCTTTCTGAGGTTAAGTCATTCGACCAGATTGACAACGCACCTGAAGAAAAAGAGCGTGGTATTACAATCAATACCGCACACGTTGAGTATGAGACCGCCAACCGCCACTATGCACACGTTGACTGCCCGGGACACGCTGACTATGTGAAAAACATGGTTACCGGTGCTGCCCAGATGGACGGTGCCATCATCGTAGTTGCCGCTACCGACGGTCCTATGCCCCAGACCCGCGAGCATATCCTTCTCGCCCGTCAGGTGAACGTGCCCCGTCTGGTTGTGTTCCTGAACAAGTGCGACATGGTTGACGACGAAGAGATGCTCGAACTCGTTGAAATGGAAATGCGCGAACTTCTCTCAGCTTACGAATACGACGGCGACGAAACTCCTATTATCCGTGGTTCTGCGCTCGGTGCTCTTAATGGCGAGCCCGAATGGGAAGCAAAGGTGATGGAGCTGATGGAAGCTGTTGACAACTGGATTCCCCTGCCTCCGCGCGATGTTGATAAACCCTTCCTGATGCCTGTTGAAGATGTGTTCTCAATCACCGGCCGTGGAACTGTTGCTACCGGCCGTATCGAAACCGGTATCGTTAAGGTGGGTGACGAGGTTCAGATCATGGGTCTGGGCGCAAACCTGAAGTCGACTGTAACTGGTGTGGAAATGTTCCGCAAGCTCCTTGATCAGGGTGAAGCCGGTGACAACGTAGGTCTGCTCCTCCGTGGTATCGACAAGAAAGAAATCAAACGTGGTATGGTGATTTGCCATCCGGGCGTTGTTAAACCCCACAGCAAATTCAAAGCATCTGTTTATATCCTGAAGAAGGAAGAAGGTGGCCGTCACACTCCGTTCCACAACCACTACCGTCCTCAGTTCTATATCCGCACACTCGACGTGACCGGTGAAATCACCCTTCCCGAAGGTGTTGAAATGGTAATGCCTGGCGACCACGTGGAAATCATCGTTGATCTGATTACTCCGGTTGCTTGCGACCAGGGTCTGCGTTTCGCCATCCGTGAAGGCGGCCGCACCGTAGGTTCGGGTCAGATTACCGAAATCCTCGACTAATTTGGATTGGGAATCCCGAAACGGATTCCGATGACAGAAATACAGCTCCGGCGGATGCTTGTCCGCCAGTCCAGGCGGTGTCTGCCGGAGCTTATATACGGGTTTAGCTCAGTTGGTAGAGCATTGGTCTCCAAAACCAAGTGTCGGGAGTTCGAGTCTCTCAACCCGTGCTAAAAAAACGGAAATGAAGAAATTGAAATTACTTACGAATATAGAGGAGTCTTATGACGAGTTGCGCTATAAGACTTCTTGGCCTACAAAGACGCAGTTGATCAAAAGCGCTTGTATCGTGATGTTAGCTTCCGTGATTATCGCTCTGATAATCTTCGTCATGGATCAAGTGGTTGACAACATCATGCACCTGATTTACAGTCTCGGAAAGTAATCTTTAAAGTGGTATTAATCAATGGCTGAAACAAAAAGAGCATGGTACGTTCTTCGTGCCATATCGGGAAAGGAAGCTAAGGTGAAGGAGTTGCTCGACGGAGCTATAAAAAACACTGACCTTGGCAACCATGTTTTCCAGGTGTTGATTCCCACCGAGAAGGTTCTCACCATCAAAAACGGGAAAAAGGTTGTGAAAGAGCGCAATCTTTATTCCGGTTATGTGTTTGTAGAGGCTGAACTGATCGGGGAGGTAGTGCACGAGCTGGTCAACACGACCAATGTTATCGACTTCCTAAAAGGGCGCGGAAAGGATGCAAAACCCGAACCGTTGCGTGAGAGTGAGGTTATGCGTATGCTCGGCACGGCCGACGACATCAATGAGAATCTTGAAGAGGGCGTTAACGACTACATGGTTGGCGAGATAGTGAAAGTCAACAGTGGGGCGTTCAGCGGTTTCAACGGGAAAGTGACAGAGGTGTTGCCCGAAAAGAAAAAGCTCAGGGTCATGGTCAAGATTTTCGGCCGCGAGACTCCTTTGGAGTTGGAAAATTCGCAGGTAGAGCGCGAGTGACGCGTTCACTTCCCCAGGTGGAGGTGCTGGACAAAGGGGCCGGTCTTCGGAAGAAGGGCGGCCGTTGTTGAGAAAGTTCCGAAGCCGATGAGGGAGAGCCTCGGACGGGCGGATCTTGGCAGTCCACACAGCAGTGTTTTGGACAGCCGTCGCAAGTAAAGCGCAGGATATAGTGGCGGAAAGGTGGTTACGCACCGAGCCGCCGACTTTAATCAGGCGCAATTCGTAACACCAAATAATGATTTATTAAACAATGGCTAAAGAAATTGCTGGACAGATCAAATTGCAGATTAAAGGTGGCGCAGCAAACCCTTCACCTCCAGTAGGTCCTGCGCTCGGCTCCAAGGGTATCAATATCATGGAGTTTTGCAAGCAATTCAATGCCCGCACCCAGGACAAAGCCGGAAAGGTGCTCCCGGTAATAATCACATATTACTCGGACAAAAGTTTTGATTTCATTGTCAAGACCCCCCCGGTTGCTATCCAGCTGATGGAAGTTGCAAAGATTAAGAAAGGTTCTGCGCAGCCCAACCGTCAGAAAGTTGCAGAAATCACCTGGGAGCAGGTTAAGACAATCGCTACCGATAAGATGCCTGATTTGAACTGCTTTACTGTTGAATCGGCAATGCGTATGGTTGCCGGTACGGCCAGAAGTATGGGTATCACCGTGAAAGGGGCGTTCCCTGAAAACAACTAAAAACTTCAATTGACATGGGTAAACTTACAAAGAATCAAAAGTTAGCTTTAGAGAAGATTGAAGCCGGGAAAGCCTACTCGCTCGCCGAGGCAGCAGTGAAAGTTAAAGAAACGAACTATGCCAAATTCGATGCATCGTTTGACATTGATGTGCGTCTTGGCGTTGACCCCCGTAAGGCAAACCAGATGGTTCGCGGCGTTGTGACGCTTCCCCACGGGACAGGTAAACAGGTTCGAGTTCTTGTGCTCTGCAACCCCGATGCTGAATCAGCCGCTAAGGCTGCCGGTGCCGACTATGTTGGTCTGGACGAATATATCGAGAAAATCAAAGGCGGATGGACTGATGTTGACGTTATCATCACCCAGCCTGCTATCATGGGTAAGATTGGTGCCCTGGGTCGTATTCTCGGCCCGCGTGGCCTGATGCCTAACCCTAAGAGCGGCACGGTGACCATGGATGTGGCAAAAGCTGTTGAAGAGGTCAAGAAGGGTAAGATTGACTTTAAGGTCGACAAGAACGGAATCGTTCACACTTCGCTGGGTAAGGTGTCGTTCACACCTGAACAGATGAGGGATAACGCCCGTGAGTTCATCAACACGTTGATTAAACTGAAGCCTTCAACGGCAAAGGGAACATATATAAAGAGCATTTATCTTTCGAGCACGATGGGTCCCGGTATCAAGGTCGACTCCAAGACCATTGACGATTAATCAAAAAACTTTTGACGACAATGAAAAAGGAAGATAAAGGAATTATAATTAACAAGATTGCGGAAACTCTCAATGAGTATAGCTGCTTCTATCTTGTTGAAACCGCCGGGCTCAATGCGGAGCGCACATCAGCTCTCCGCCGGGCATGCTCCAAGAGCGACATCAAATTGATGGTAGTGAAGAACACTCTTCTCCACAAGGCTCTTGAAGGGAAAGAAGGTGACTACAGCGAGATTTACGGGGCGCTCAAGGGAGCAACCTCGATTATGTTCTCAAATGTCGGCAATGCTCCTGCGAAACTCCTGAAGGATTTCAAGCAGAAAGACGATGTTCTTCCCCGCCTGAAAGCCGCATATGTAGAGGAGACCATTTATGTTGGTGAAGACCAGCTTGAGACCCTCTGCAGCATCAAGAGCAAGAACGAGCTCATCGCCGATGTTGTTGCCCTTCTCCAGTCGCCTGCGAAGAATGTTGTTTCGGCTCTCACCTCCGGTGGCACGAAGCTGCATGGTATACTGGAAACCCTCTCCAAAAAAGAAGACTAATAACCCAAATTTGAACAAAACAAATAAAAACATACTAAAATGGCAGATTTGAAAGCTTTTGCAGAACAACTTGTTAACCTTACCGTAAAGGAAGTAAACGAACTTGCTCAGATCCTCAAAGACGAATATGGCATTGAACCCGCCGCTGCTGCTGTAGCAGTTGCTGCCGGCCCCGCAGCCGGTGCACCCGCCGCTGAGGAGAAAACATCTTTCGATGTAGTTCTGAAATCAGCCGGTGCTGCTAAACTTCAGGTTGTGAAGCTGGTTAAAGAGCTGACCGGTCTTGGTTTGAAGGAAGCAAAAGAAATGGTTGACGGCGCACCCAGCGTGCTCAAAGAGGGTCTTGACAAGGCAGCTGCCGAGGATCTCAAAAAGAACCTCGAAGAGGCTGGTGCTGAAGTTGAGCTGAAATAATAACGTCCCTGTAGGACTACAGGAGATTCGGTTAAGTGTCTGCCGGAAGGCAGATGCTTAACCTTTTTGCGTAGAAGGGGGATAACGATTAACTTTATTTGTGAACATTTATGTGAGTTTAGACTTATTTAACACAATAAAGGCATTTGAAATCGGCGGATGGGAGCTAAGTTTTTATTTAAAGGCTAATAAAGGCCATCAAAGGCTGGTGAAGGCCTATGAAGGCAAGTAAGGAGGGCCGCTTATTGGCTAAAAGAGGCCGATATAAGTTACCAAAGGCGGTAAGGGCGATTAATGGCTGTGGCCGGTTCAGGTATTGGCTATGAAAGGCCGCTATGGCGCCCGGCTGATGGAGTGAGGGGAGGTGGCATTCGATGGTTGGAGATGGTGAGATGGTTTTAGTGGTGAGATGGTTTGTGGTGAAGGTGTGATGGTATGTGAATTGAGGGAAGGTGATTTCTTCCGGAATTTAGAGTTTTCAAAACTATATATTTATTAGATGTCAACAACAGATAAACCCCGCGTAAACTTTGCGACGGTAAAGAACCCGCTTCCTTACCCCGATTTTCTCGAGGTGCAGCTGAAGTCGTTTAAAGATTTCCTTCAGCTTGACACTCCTCCTGAAAAAAGAAATAACGAGGGTCTCTACAAGGTTTTTGCAGAGAATTTCCCGATTGCGGACACCAGGAACAATTTCGTTCTTGAATTCCTGGATTATTACATCGACCCGCCCCGTTACTCGATAGAGGAGTGTCTGGAGCGTGGCCAGACTTACAGTGTGCCTTTGAAGGCTAAGCTGAAACTTTATTGCACTGATCCGGATCATGAGGATTTCGCAACGGTTGTGCAGGATGTTTATCTGGGCCCGATTCCTTATATGACGGATAAGGGTACGTTTGTGATCAATGGCGCTGAGCGTGTCGTTGTGTCGCAGCTTCACCGCTCGCCGGGTGTGTTCTTCGGACAGAGCACCCATGCCAACGGCGCGAAGCTTTATTCGGCGCGTATCATCCCGTTCCGTGGGTCGTGGATTGAGTTTGCCACAGACATCAACAATGTGATGTATGCCTATATCGACCGTAAGAAGAAGCTGCCGGTGACAACGTTGCTGCGTGCTATCGGGCTTGAGAGCGATAAGGACATCATCGAGATTTTCGACCTTGCCGAAGAGGTGAGGGTCAACAAAGCCAATCTGAAAAAGGCCGTTGGCCGCAAGTTGGCTGCCAGGGTGCTGCGCACATGGGTTGAGGATTTCGTGGATGAGGATACCGGCGAGGTTGTGTCGATTGAGCGTAACGACGTTGTGATTGACCGTGAGACCGTGCTTGAGGAGGATCATATCCAGGATATCCTTGATTCGGGTGTAAGCACTATTCTGCTGCACAAAGAGGATGCCAACACTTCAGATTATTCGATTATCTTCAACACTCTTCAGAAAGATACATCGAACTCGGAGAAGGAGGCCATACAATATATCTACCGGCAACTGCGCAACGCAGAGCCGCCGGATGACGCGAGTGCACGCGAGGTAATCACAAACCTTTTCTTCTCGGAGAAGCGTTATGACCTTGGTGAGGTGGGCCGCTACCGCATCAACAAGAAACTGGGTCTGACCACTTCGATGGATGTTAAGGTTCTGACGAAGGAGGATATCATCGAGATTATCAAGTATCTTATCGAACTTATCAACTCGAAGACTGATGTCGACGATATCGACCACCTGAGCAACCGCCGTGTGCGCACAGTCGGGGAGCAGCTCTACAACCAGTTCGGTGTGGGTCTGGCACGTATGTCGCGCACTATCCGCGAGCGCATGAACGTGCGTGACAATGAGGTGTTCACTCCTATTGACCTTATCAATGCCAAGACGATTTCGTCGGTTATCAACACGTTCTTCGGCACTAATGCGTTGTCGCAGTTCATGGACCAGACGAACCCGCTGGCTGAAATCACCCATAAGCGCCGTTTGTCGGCTCTGGGCCCCGGCGGTCTGTCGCGTGAGCGTGCAGGTTTCGAGGTTCGTGACGTGCACTATACCCATTATGGCCGTCTGTGTCCGATCGAGACCCCGGAAGGCCCGAATATCGGTCTGATTTCGTCGCTTTGCGTTTATGCAAAGATTAACGATCTCGGATTTATCGAAACTCCGTACCGTAAGGTTGCCGACGGCAAGGTTGACCTTGACAATAATCATGTGACCTATCTCACCGCGGAGGTTGAAGAGGGTAAGGTTATCGCCCAGGGTAACGCTCCGGTGCTTGATGACGGTACGTTCAGGAACCCCAGGGTGAAAGCCCGCCTGGATGCTGACTTCCCGATTGTTCCCCCGACAGAGGTGGAGCTTATGGATGTGGCGCCCCAGCAGATTGCTTCGATTGCGGCATCATTGATTCCGTTCCTGGAGCATGACGACGCCAACCGTGCGTTGATGGGATCTAACATGATGCGCCAGGCTGTGCCTCTGATGCGTTCCGAGGCTCCTATAGTAGGTACCGGTATCGAGGGTCAGCTTGTGCGCGATTCGCGCACCCAGGTTATGTCTGAGGGTGACGGTGTTATCGAGTTTGTTGATGCCACCACTATCCGTATACGCTATGACCGGACTGAGGAGCAGGATTTTGTGTCGTTTGAGGAGCCGGTCAAGGAGTACCATATCCCGAAATGGCGCAAGACCAACCAGAGCACTACCATCGACCTTCGTCCGATATGCAGTAAGGGTCAGCGTGTCAAGGCCGGCGATATCCTGACCGAGGGTTATGCAACGGAAAACGGCGAACTTGCACTTGGCCGCAACCTGAAGGTGGCCTTCATGCCTTGGAAGGGGTATAACTATGAGGATGCTATCGTGTTGAACGAGCGGATGGTGAAGGAGGATATCCTGACTTCCGTGCATGTTGACGAATACAGCCTCGAAGTGCGCGAGACAAAACGCGGTATGGAGGAGCTGACGTCGGATATCCCCAATGTGAGCGAGGATGCGACGAAAGACCTTGACGAGCGCGGTATTATCCGCATCGGTGCCCATGTTGTGCCGGGTGATATAATGATCGGTAAAATCACACCTAAAGGTGAGAGCGACCCGACACCGGAAGAGAAGCTGCTCCGCGCGATTTTCGGCGATAAGGCCGGAGATGTGAAGGATGCTTCGCTGAAGGCATCCCCGTCGCTCAAAGGTGTGGTTATCGGCAGCAACCTGTTTACACGTGCCAACAAGAGCGGTCGTATGAACAAGAGCGCCCAGGCGCTTCTGCCGAAACTCGACGAGGAGTATGAAGAAAAGCTGTCGGCTCTGAAAGACCTTCTTATCAGCAAGCTGATGACTTTGACAGCCGGGAAGACTTCACAGGGTGTGAAAGATTTCCTCGGCACCGACATTATCCCGAAGGGTGGCAAGTTCACTGCCGCCGCTTTGAAAGATGTTGACTTCGACACTGTTAACCTCAGCAAATGGACTGCTGACGACCATAAAAACGAACTTATCCGCGAGCTCATCGTCAACTATCTGCGCAAGTCGAAGGAGATTGATGCCGAACTGCGCCGCAAGAAGTTCGATATTTCGATAGGTGACGAGCTGCCTTCCGGCATCATGCAGATTGCCAAAGTTTATATCGCCAAGAAGCGTAAAATCGGTGTGGGCGACAAGATGGCCGGCCGCCACGGTAACAAAGGTATCGTGTCGAGGGTTGTTCGCCAGGAGGATATGCCGTTCCTTGCCGACGGTACGCCTGTTGATATCTGTCTGAACCCGCTTGGTGTGCCTTCGCGTATGAACCTAGGCCAGATTTTCGAGACCGTGCTCGGATGGGCGGGGCGTGAGCTTGGCGAGAAGTTCGCAACCCCGATTTTCGACGGTGCCACGCTTGATGACCTCAATGAATGGACAGACAAAGCCGGCCTTCCCCGTTATGGTAAGACTTACCTGTATGACGGCGGTACCGGCGAGCGGTTTGACCAGCCTGCAACAGTGGGTGTTATTTACATGCTGAAACTCGGCCACATGGTTGAGGACAAGATGCATGCCCGTTCTATCGGCCCGTACTCACTCATCACCCAGCAGCCTCTCGGCGGTAAGGCCCAGTTCGGTGGCCAGCGTTTCGGAGAGATGGAGGTCTGGGCGCTTGAGGCATTCGGCGCATCACACGTGCTTCAGGAGATTCTGACAATCAAGAGTGACGATGTCACCGGCCGCTCGAAAGCCTATGAGGCAATCGTTAAGGGTGAGCCGATGCCGCAGGCCGGTATCCCGGAATCACTCAACGTGCTTCTGCATGAGTTGCAGGGTCTGGGCCTTAGCATCAACCTCGAGCAATAATATGAGGATGTGTCATAACGGCTCATCAGGGCCGTTATGGCGCAGCCCTTCATCAACGGGGTATAACCGCCGCTATGTAGATAGGGGCTAATTTAAAGCAATAAAACTCTCTTTTAAAACAATATATGGCTTTTAGAAAAGAAAATAAGTCGAAAACGAGTTTTTCCAAGATTTCAATCGGCCTTGCATCGCCTGAGGAGATTCTGGAGAAATCGTCAGGCGAGGTTCTCAAGCCGGAGACCATCAACTACCGCACATACAAGCCTGAACGCGACGGCTTGTTCTGTGAGCGTATCTTCGGACCGGTGAAGGATTATGAGTGCCATTGCGGAAAATATAAGCGCATCCGTTACAAGGGGATTGTGTGTGACCGCTGCGGTGTTGAGGTGACAGAAAAGAAGGTGCGCCGTGAGCGCATGGGTCACATCAAGCTGGTTGTTCCGGTTGCCCATATCTGGTATTTCCGTTCGCTGCCCAACAAGATAGGCTATCTTCTCGGCATTCCGAGCAAGAAGCTCGATGCCGTGATTTATTACGAGCGTTACATCGTTATCAATCCCGGGCCTTTTGCCGAGGAGCTTTCCAAGATGGATCTGCTCTCGGAGGAGGAATATTTCGATTTCCTGGAGAAGCTGCCTGAGGATAACCGCAGCCTTGCAGACGACGATCCCAACAAGTTCGTCGCCAAGATGGGTGCGGAAGCGATTTATGACCTACTGCGCACAATCAACCTCGACGAGCTGTCGTATTCGCTGCGCCACACCGCCAATACCGACGGGTCGCAGCAGCGTAAGACCGAGGCTCTGAAGAGGCTGCAGGTTGTTGAGTCGTTCCGTGCGTCGGCACACCGTAACAAACCGGAATGGATGATTCTGCAGGCTGTGCCGGTTATTCCGCCCGATTTGCGCCCTCTGGTGCCCCTGGATGGTGGCCGCTTTGCCACTTCCGACCTCAATGACCTCTACCGCCGTGTGATTATCCGTAACAACCGTCTGAAGAGGTTGATTGAAATCAAGGCGCCGGAGGTGATTCTGCGCAATGAGAAGCGTATGCTTCAGGAGGCTGTGGATTCGCTGCTCGACAACTCGCGCAAGTCGTCGGCTGTCAAGACTGATGCCAACCGTCCGCTGAAGTCTCTTTCAGATTCGCTGAAAGGTAAGCAGGGACGTTTCCGCCAGAACCTTCTCGGTAAGCGTGTTGACTATTCAGCCCGCTCGGTTATCGTTGTAGGCCCCGAGCTGAAGATGCACGAGTGCGGTATTCCGAAATATATGGCAGCAGAGCTTTACAAGCCGTTTGTAATCCGCAAACTGATTGAACGCGGCATTGTGAAGACTGTTAAATCTGCCAAGAAGATTGTTGACCGCAAGGAACCGGTTGTATGGGATATCCTTGAGAATGTGATGAAAGGTCATCCGGTGCTTCTGAACCGTGCCCCGACACTTCACCGTCTGGGTATCCAGGCGTTCCAGCCCAAGATGATTGAGGGTAAGGCAATCCAGTTGCACCCGTTGGCATGTACGGCTTTCAATGCCGACTTCGACGGTGACCAGATGGCTGTGCACTTGCCCCTTGGAAATGAGGCTATTCTTGAAGCCCAGATGCTTATGCTCGGTTCGCACAATATCCTCAATCCGGCCAACGGTGCGCCTATCACTGTGCCTTCTCAGGATATGGTTCTCGGACTGTATTACATCACCAAGCTCCGCAAGGGGGCGAAGGGCGAAGGGTCGAAGTTCTATGGTCCAGAAGAGGCTCAGATTGCCTATAACGAAGGTAAGGTTACGTTACACGCTCCTGTGAGCGTGATGGTTGACGATGTTGACGAAGAGGGCAATCCGGTCAAGCGCCTGGTTGAGAATACTTCTGTTGGCCGTGTGCTTTTCAATGAGTTCGTGCCTAAGGAAATCGGTTATGTCAATGAGCTGATTTCAAAGAAGTCGCTCCGTAACATCATCGGTAAGGTTATCAAGAAGTGCGGTATTCCCCGTTCTGCCCAGTTCCTCGACGATATCAAGAACATGGGTTATTATATGGCGTTCCGCGGAGGTCTGTCGTTTAACCTTGGTGATGTTATCATCCCGCCCGAAAAGGAAAAAATCGTTCAGGAAGGTTATGAGCAGGTTGAGGAGGTGATGAACAACTATGCGATGGGATTCATCACCAACAACGAGCGCTATAACCAGATTATCGATATATGGACGCATGTGAATTCGCGTCTGACCGACGTGCTGATGAAGCAGATGACCGAGGCCGACCAGGGCTTCAACTCGGTGTTCATGATGCTTGACTCAGGTGCGCGTGGATCTAAAGACCAGATCCGTCAGCTGGCCGGTATGCGTGGTCTGATGGCTAAGCCTCAGAAAGCCGGTGCGGAAGGTGGCCAGATTATCGAGAACCCGATTTTGGCGAACTTCAAGGAGGGTCTGAGCGTGTTGGAATACTTTATCTCTACTCACGGTGCCCGTAAGGGTCTTGCCGACACGGCGTTGAAGACTGCCGACGCAGGTTATCTGACACGTCGTCTGGTAGATGTTGCCCACGATGTCATTATCCGCGAAGAGGATTGCGGCACATTGCGAGGCCTTGTATGCCGTGAAATCAAGAACAACGATGAGGTTGTGGCTTCTTTGGGCGAGCGTATCCTTGGCCGTGTGTCGGTTCACGACATTGTGGATCCCACCACCGGGGAGATTATCGTCAAGGCCGGTGATGAAATCAACGATGCCGCTGCCGACCGCATCAATGAGTCGCCGATTGAATCGGTTGAAATCCGCTCTGTGCTGACCTGTGAGTCGAAACATGGGGTCTGCGCCAAGTGTTACGGCCGCAACCTGGCCACACACCGTCCGGTGCAGATTGGGGAGGCTGTCGGTGTGATTGCCGCGCAGTCAATCGGTGAGCCGGGTACCCAGCTGACCCTGCGAACCTTCCACGTCGGTGGTGTGGCCTCGAACATCGCTGCCGTGTCTACCATTACTTCGCGTTACGAAGGTATTCTCGAACTGGAGGAGCTGCGCACTGTGCAGACCGATGAGAAAGGTTCGGACGGCAATCCTGTAGAGGTGGTGATAGGCCGTCTGACCGAGATGCGCATTATCGACCCGACCACTAAGATGTTGCTGACGTCGGCCAATATCCCTTACGGCTCGAAACTCTATTTTAAGGATGGCGCCAAAGTGAAGAACGGCGACGTTATCTGCGAATGGGACCCCTTCAATGCCGTAATCGTGAGTGAGGTCGGCGGTAAGCTGCACTATAATAACCTGATTGAGAATGTGACTTATCGTGTGGATGCCGACGAGCAGTCGGGTCTCCGCGAGAAGATTATCATAGAGTCGAAAGACCGCACACGTGTTCCTGAGGCTTGCATCGTTGATTCTGAGGGTAATATCCTCAAAACTTATGCATTGCCTGTGAATGCCCACCTTATGTTTGAGGAGGGTCAGGAGGTTAAGCCGGGTGAGGTGTTTGTGAAGATTACCCGCTCTGCCGGTGGCGCCGGTGACATCACCGGTGGTCTGCCCCGTGTCACCGAGTTGTTCGAGGCCCGTAACCCGTCGAATCCCGCCATCGTGTCGGAGATAGACGGTGAGGTTAAGTTCGGCCGTGTGAAACGTGGTAACCGTGAGATATCTGTGACATCGAAGCTCGGTGAGGAGAAGAAATATCTCGTGCCTCTGTCGAAGCAGATTCTCGTGCAGGAGAATGACTATGTGCGTGCAGGCACACCGTTGTCTGACGGTGCCATCACCCCGACTGATATCCTCAACATCATGGGCCCGACGGCCGTTCAGGAGTATATCGTCAACGAGGTTCAGGATGTGTATCGTATGCAGGGTGTGAAAATCAATGACAAGCACTTTGAGGTGATTGTGCGCCAGATGATGCGCAAGGTCAACATTGTTGATCCGGGGGACACCAGCTTCCTTGAACAGCAGGTTGTTGACAAGCGTGATTTCATGGATGAGAACGACCGCATATGGGGCAAGAAAGTTGTGGTTGATGCCGGTGATTCAGAATCGCTGAAACCAGGCCAGATCATAACCGCCCGCAAGTTGCGCGATGAGAATTCCGCTTTGAAGCGCCGCGACCTGAAGATTGTGGCTGTGCGCGATGCCGTGCCCGCTACTTCGGAGCAGATTCTGCAAGGTATTACCCGCGCCGCATTGCAGACTTCGTCGTTTATGTCGGCTGCATCATTCCAGGAAACCACCAAGGTGCTTAACGAGGCTGCCATCAACGGTAAGACCGATACGCTCGAAGGAATGAAAGAGAATGTTATCTGCGGTCATCTTATTCCCGCAGGTACCGGTCTGCGCCAATATGAACGCATCGTTGTGGGCTCACGCGACGATATCAATGATATTGTTGTGAGTGAGGAGGATGTAAACCGTCGTCCCGCACCTGAAGCTATCGGATAATTGTGAAGTTCCACCCCCTTGGGGTGTGGGGTATTTAAACATATCCTACACATAAGAGAGTGCAACCATAGATAGGTTAAAAGCCGTTTTCACCCGGGAAATGGGTGAAGACGGCTTTTTTGTTTTGCGGTTTGGAGAAAAATGATTACCTTTGCATCGCTTTGGAGATGTGTAAACTTCATCCTGAGCGATTCGGGGCGTAGCGCAGTCCGGTAGCGCACCTGGTTTGGGACCAGGTGGTCGCAGGTTCGAATCCTGTCACCCCGACTTATTTCAGACAAACAGGTGCGATTCATCGAATCGCACCTGTTTTTTATGGTTTTCTGTGTGGTGTTTGGCCTGATTGAAAAAAAGAGCGGTTGCACTCCAGTGCAACCGCTTTTGGTGGCGGGAGGAGGACTCGAACCTCCGACCTTTGGGTTATGAGCCCAACGAGCTACCACTGCTCCATCCCGCGATGTGATGTTTACGGGTGCAAAGGTAGTGTTTTTTTCTTGAAGCTGCAAATTATTACAGCATTAAAATATGTTAATCGTCGGCTGAGGGCTTCAGGACGATTGGTTTCGCACTTCGGTCTTTAATCTGCATCCAGGGGCTTCGGTTATTGTTTCAGGATGGGCGGCATGAGAATCCGGCGGCTTCGATGGCGGCGGCCACTTCGTGGGGGGGAGGGAGGGGTGTGCCGGGCTGCGATGAGATTATGGCGGTGTGGTGGATGAGGTCGGCGGTTGCGGAGCTGATGCCCGGAAGGGCGGCAAGGGTTTTCTCGACTGTGGCTTTGCAATGTGCGCAAGCCATTCCTTCGATGGTGTAGGTTGCTGTTGGCATGGTGTTGTTGTGTTGATTATCAGTTGTTTTGTTGTTTGTATGGTTGTGTTTGCCTTGGCTTTCAGAACATTGGCAATGGGTATGCGGGTTTGTGTAGGTCCGTATGAGCGCGTAGATAAGGAGGATGACCAGAAGGATGGTGCAGCCTGTTTCAAAGGAGTTGAACGCGGTGTGGCAGGAACTTGATGTTATCGCGCTGTTGCTGAGAGTAAACCACGAGGAGGGGAGAAGATAGTCGATTATAAGTCCGAAGGCTATGGCGGTTATTATGACGGATGCAACATAAAGGGCGGTGGCGCGTGTGCCGAGGTTTTTGCGCAGGAGCATCACCGATGCGAAGTTGGCTGCGGGGCCGGCCATGAGAAGCACGAATGCGACACCAGGTGTGAGGCCTTTTAGCATTAGCGACATGGCGATTGGTATTGAACCGGTTGCGCAGATATACATGGGCACGGCTACGATGACCATGACGAGCATGGCGAGGAGCGGATAGCGGCTCAGGGATAGGAAAAGGGTGTCGGGGACGGACACTGTGATTATGGCTGCGATTACAAGGCCTATTACGAGCCATTTGCCTACGGAGGCGACCATATCTACGAGTCCGTAGCGCACGGCTTCTATGATTTTTTTGAATATAGGGGTGGATGAGTGGGTGGATTTGCCGGCAGTGGCGGGTCTGTCGGAGGTGGGTCGGGTAGATTGGGCGGATTCAGTGCGGTCTACGGCCATTCCTCCGGCGAAAGACCCTGCAAGTGCTGCTATCGGGCGCAGAAGTGCAAATGGGAGGCCGAGCAGGGCGTAGGTTGCGGCAATGGAATCGACGCCTGTCTGAGGTGTGCTTATCAGGAATGATGTGGTTGCTCCTTTCGAGGCTCCCTGTCGCCTAAGGGCGATGGCTGTGGGTAGCACTCCGCAGGAACAGAGGGGGAGGGGTATTCCGAAGAGTGCGGCTTTAAGAACGGGTCGCCACCCGTTACCGGCAAGGTGGCGGGTCATCAGCTCCGGTTTTATGAAGACATGCAGGAATCCTGCAATCAGAAAGCCCAACAGGATGTAGGGCGACATTTCGTTGAGTATGTGGAGTAGGGATATAAAGAAGTGTTGTATGTTCATCAATCTCGTGAATTAGGTTTGTGGTGCAAAGGTAGCGAGAAAGATGCGACACTTGGTTGCATAAACGTGAGGGTGTGTCATAATGGCTCATCTGGGTCGTCGCCCGAGGGCTTCGGGTTCGGTCATTGACCTTAGTCAACTCCCTTCACCCTCACCCTCAGGCTCCTACCATCTGAACCATTCTGACAGCACCCTCTCCATCCGGATGCCAAAAAGGCGTTGGTCGAATTTCGACACAACGCCATGTTTATTGTGGGGTGGGGTCAGATGCGGTCGAGGACTGTGGCGATGAGGTCGCGGATGGCGGTTTTGTAGTTGGGTGTGGCGTTGTGGCTCATGCGGTTTGCTATGATTGAGCAGACAGTCATTGCACGGTGCCCCATAAGGCGTCCGAGGCCTTGGAGAGGAGCTGATTCCATTTCGTAGTTTGTGATTTTGCGGCCGTTGAACCGGAATTCCTCTATGTGTCGGTTGAGGTCGGGGTTTGCCAGGGGGAGGCGGAGTTCGCGTCCCTGGGGTCCGTAGAACCCGACGGCAGATATGGTGTTGCCACGCACCATGTCGGAGCCGCCAATCTGCTCGACGAGTTCTTTATCTGCGTCGACAACATAGGGCTTGGCCCAGAGAGGGTTCCAACCGGTGTGCCGGCACAGGGCGTGTTCGAATTCGATGTCGGCCACGGCGTTACGTCCGGCATAGTAGTTGAGAACTCCGTCGAACCCTATGGCTTTTTCGGCGATTACGGGTGTGCCAACGAGCAGTTCGGGCTGGAGGGCGCCGGAAGTGCCGATACGCACCATAGATAGGGCGCGGTGAGAGTCTTTTACTTCGCGTGTCGAGAAGTCGATGTTGGCAAGGGCGTCGAGTTCGTTGATTACGATGTCGATGTTATCCGGCCCGATTCCGTGGGAAAGACACATGATGGGCTTCCCTTTGTATGTGCCGCCAATGGTGTGGAATTCGCGTGAGGATACATCGAAAGTGCGTGTGTCGAAATGTTCGGCCACGATGTCGACACGGGCTGGATCGCCGACGAGTATTATGCGGTCGCTGAGCTGGTCGGGATGGAGGTGGAGGTGGAATACTGTTCCGTCGGGATTGATGATCAGCTCTGAGGGGGCGATAATTTTCTTTTCCATGATTTTCGTTGTCGGTTAATGGGTGGGAGAAAAGGTTGTGAACCGGTATAAGTAGAATGCGGAGGGTGAGGGGAAAGTTCAGGCGAGGCGGTAGCGTGCGCCTGGCAGAGGGAGAAGCAGCCCTTGGAATTCAAGCTCTACGAGCAGCGCCATGAGCTGGCCGATGGCGATGCCGGTGGCTGCGGCCAGGGCGTTTGTTGTTGATTCGCCATGCTGCCGCAGGTGGTCGATGACAGCCTGTTGCGTTGGGGAGAGTTCGGGGAAAAGCTGTTGCTGGAGGCCTTCTGCCGGATGTGCTTTCCAGTTCATCGCCCTGATTATGTCGTCGGCGGATTCGACGAGATGGGCGATGTTGTTTTTTATCAGTTTGTTACATCCACCGCTGAAGTGGTCGGAGGTGCGTCCAGGCAGTGCGAACACATCGCGGTTATAGAGCATTGCGAGGCGGGCTGTGTGGAGCGCTCCACCACGGTCAGCCGCCGATTCGGCCACAATTGCGGCGTCAGCCAGGCCTGCCACAATGCGGTTGCGGGCCAGGAAGTTACCGCGGTGCGGACGTGTGCCGTGGATGTAGTCGGTTACTATTGCACCGTTGCTTCTCACAATGTCGGCGGCATAGTTGCGGTGTTCGGCGGGATAGATGGTGTCGAGTCCATGGGCCACGACGGCAGCGGTGGGTATAGAGTTATGGAGGGCGCGCCGGTGGGCGGCGATGTCGCATCCCATTGCCAGGCCGCTGACAATCAGTAGGCTGTCGATGCGCGATGCGAGGTCGTCGACGAGGTGGTTGATGAAGTTTATTCCGTAGGCAGTGGCGTTGCGGGTGCCTACGATGCTGATTACATGGGTTGCGTTAAGGTCAGCGTTTCCGAGGGTGAAAAGCATTGTCGGGGCATCGTCGCATTCAAGAAGCCGATGCGGGTAGGCTTCGTCGGTGAAATAGATGGGGCGTATGTGGTTGTTTTCAACAAACGGGATTTCTTCTTGGGCTTTTCTCAGGATGTCGCGGCGGTAGTCGTCGGAGAGAATGCGCCCTTTGAGTCCGAGCCTGGCCGACAGAGTGGCTTCTGACAGGGTGAAAAACTCCTGCTCCGACCCGATGAGGTCGAGTATTCGGGAAGCCATCTGAGGGGAGTTCCCTTTAATCTGGGAGAATGCGATTTTGTGGAGCAATGGTGGAAGTTTCAGTTTTCGGGAGAGGAGTCATTGGGGTTTTCGAGGAGTGGTGCGATTGCATCGCCACGGGAAATCCGTCCGTTTTCGAGGGCCACTACCGTGACTATCGCGGCAGCAGAAAGTTCTCCTGCGGGGGTGAAGATGTCCTGGTGGAAAATGAACCGCGGGCCTTTGCGTTCAACCCACAATGAGCTGGTCATTGTTTGGGCGAGACGCAGGGGGGTGTGGTATTCAATCTCGATTTTCGACACCACGGGATCGATGCCCTGCTCTTGCATTGCACGGAAGGTGAATCCTCGTGATTCACAGAATTCGTGGCGGGTGTGTTCGAGATAGTGGAGATAGTTGGCATTGTTGACAATGCCCTGCGAGTCAATCTCGTAGTCGCGCACTTTTATAGGTATTGAAAAGATGTATCGATTCATAAGAACGTAAAATTACGGAAAAGAGGGCAACTGCGCAAAGGAAAATTGAGTAAATTTGCAGAAGTTATGAATAGGAAAACCGGACTAATGCTGGCCTTAGGGCTTTGGATGTTGATTCTGCAGGGCGCTTATGGGTGTACGTCGGCTATAATAAGTGCAGACCGGGCGTCATCGGGGCGAATGCTTCTTTGGAAGCACCGGGACTCGGGGCATCCGCATAATTTCGTTGCGAAGGTTGACCGCGGGGCAGACAAAGCCGGGCGGCCTACACTGGCTTTCGTGGGGCTGTTTAATGCCGGTGACCGGGAGCTGAAAGAGGTGTGGGCGGGGATGAATGAGGCCGGCCTCGGAATTATGAATACTGCAAGTTATAATCTTGCGCCCGATACTGCTGTGGTTAAAGACCGCGAGGGGCTGGTTATGGCGGAGGCTTTGAAGAGTTGCCGCACGGTAGGAGAGTTCCTGCAGATGCTTGACTGTGAACTGGCCGATGGCGGTCCGTTGGGTGTGCAGGCTAATTTCGGGGTTATTGACGCAGATGGGGCCGGTGTTTATGTTGAAGCCTGGGATCATGGATATAAGGTTTATGATTTAAAGGATGAGGCCGGCGGGTGTATGATCAGGTCGAATTATTCCTATTCCGGGGGTGAGGAAGGGAGATTGGGGGAGGTGAGGCACGACGATGCTGTTGCGTTGCTGCGTGAATCTTTGGATTCAAGGAATGTGACTCCGTTGACTCTGACGGATGGGTTGTCGCGGTCGTTTTACCATGCGCGGTCTGGGCGCGATATGCTTGAAGAGGGGGAGCGGTGGATTGAGGATAAAGGGGAGCTGATCCCCCGGCGGAGTTCGTGTGCATCGGTTGTGATTGAGGGAGGCAAGAAGGGTGAGATGCCGGTGATGTGGATTGCAATAGGATTTCCGACGCTTTCCCGGACAGAGCGGGTGACGTTGGATGATGTGCCTGAGGGTCTTCTGCCCATGGGAAAGAACGGGCATTCGAGGCTATGTGATGAGGCTGTGGCGAGGCGCGACCGGGTTATGAGGAAACGTGGAGGGAAGTGGTGGTTTGACAGGGAGGAGATTAAAAAACTGGTTGATTAACCTGATAAAGTTGGTAAAAGGATAATAAAGGCCGCCTGGGGGGATTGTAGGTGGATATGGAGGGGCTGATTTATAAAGATTGGTAATTAAGGTTTTAGAACCGGGAAGTTTAGAGTTAAAAGGTTTGAAGTTATGAGTGCGATGATTTGGACTGTGGTGTTGTTGGTGATCAGCAATATTTTTATGACAGTGGCCTGGTATGGCCATCTGAAACTTCAATCGACAGGGATATCTGCAAACTGGCCGTTATATGCGGTGATTCTGTTTTCATGGGGGATTGCGTTGCTGGAATATTGCTGCCAGGTGCCTGCAAACCGGATGGGTTTTGAGGGGAACGGAGGGCCGTATTCGTTGATACAGCTGAAGGTTATGCAGGAGGTGATAACTCTGGTTGTTTTTGTGGTGTTCAGCCTGATAGCTTTCGAGGGTTTTGAGCTTAAATGGAACCATTATATTGCCATGGGGCTGCTTGTCGGGGCGGTGTGGCTGGTTTTTATGAAGTGATGGTTTGATGGTGGGCTTTTTTGGGGATTAAGGGAAAAAGTTGTAAATTTGTGGGTTAGGGGGCGGATGGAACCGTGATTTTTTGAAAAATTGAAAAAACGAGATATGAAAAAGATTCTGACAGGATTGATTATTGCAGGAGCGATGACGACACAGACACAGTTTGCACAGGCAGGGAATGTGTTTGAAAGCCCGTTTGTGAATACCGAACATGGCACGGCGCCTTTCAGCAAGATTTCCAATAAAGATTATGAGCCGGCTATCGACCAGGGTATAGAAAAGGCGTTGAAGGAGATTGACGCTATTGTTAACAACCCGGAGGCCCCGACGTTTGAGAACACTATTGTGGCTCTTGACCGCACTGGAGAAGACCTGAACCGGGTGTTGAACATCTTTTTCCCGTTGCTTTCGGCCGACGCTGATGACGAGATGATGGAAATCTCGATGAAGGTGACACCCAAATTGAGCGACTATTCCACCTCTATCACTCTCAACAACGGTTTATGGAAGCGGGTGAAGGCGGTTTATGAAGGGCGCGACAAGCTGAACCTTTCGGCCGAGGATAAGATGCTGCTCGACCGCACATATGATTCGTTTGCGCTGTCGGGGGCGAATCTTGAGGGTGCAGACCGTGAGGCTTACCGTAAACTCAGTGCAGAGCTGAGCGAACTGACCACGAAGTTCGGGCAGAATGTGCTGAAGGAGCTGAACACCTATGAAATATGGCTGACAGAGAAAGACCTTGCCGGGCTGCCGAAAGGGGTTGTTGATGAGGCCGCCCAGCTGGCGGAGGCCAAGGGGCGTAAAGGTGAATTCCTGTTCACTTTGGCTCAGCCGACGTATACTGCTTTTATGAAATATTCGGAGCGTCCCGACCTCAGGGAGAAATTCTACCGTCTCTATACGGGGCGCAACATGAAGGGTGAGTATAGCAATCTTGACAACATGAAGCGTATAGCGGAGGTGCGTCTTGAGATTGCACGGCTTCTCGGCGGCAAGAATTATGCCTCGCATTCGCTGCAACGCACAATGGCTGAAAACCCGGAGAACGTCTATAAGCTGCTTGACCAGCTGCGCGATGCCTATAAGCCGGCATTGAAGCGTGAGATGGATGAGCTGACGGCTTTCGCATCGAAGAAAGAGGGGAAACCGGTTAAAATCAATGCATGGGACTACAGCTACTACTCCAATAAGCTGAAAAATGAGAAATACAGCTATGATGAGGAGCAGTTGCGCCCTTATTTCGAGCTGAATAACGTTATTGAAGGGGTGTTCGGCCTTGCAACGAAGCTATATGGCCTTAAGTTCACCCAGAATAATGCCATAGAGGTTTATCATCCGGATGTGAAGGCCTTTGATGTGACAGATGAGCAGGGTAATTTCATCGGGGTTATCTATACCGACTTCTTCCCCCGCGACACCAAACGTCCCGGAGCATGGATGACCGAGTTCAAAAGCCAGTGTGTCACAGCAGACGGTGTTAACGAGCGTCCGCACGTGACGATAGTGATGAATTTCACCAAACCGACAGCCGAGGAGCCGTCGTTGCTGACCCCTTATGAGGTGGAGACCTTCCTGCATGAGTTCGGCCATGCACTCCACGGCCTTCTGACCCAATGCCATTACACGTCACTGTCGGGAACGAATGTGTATCGCGATTTTGTGGAACTCCCGTCGCAGTTTAATGAAAACTACCTGACAGAAAAGGCATTCCTCGATTCATTCGCGAAGCATTACAAGACGGGCGAGAAGATTCCGCAGCCGCTGGTTGATAAGATTATCAGCTCGGCGCAGTTCGGCGCAGGCTACTCTTGTATGCGCCAGCTCGGTTTCGGTTATCTCGACATGGCATGGCACACCGTTGAAGGCCCTGTTGCCGACCCGGCTGAGTTTGAGCGCCGCGCCATGGAGCAGGTGCAGATTTTCGAGCCTGTGGATGACACTATGATAGGTTCGACCTTCAGCCATATCTTCTCGGGAGGTTATGCCGCCGGATATTACTCGTATAAATGGGCTGAGGTTCTTGATGCCGATGCATTCGCCAAATTCAAGGAGAATGGCATTTTCGACAGGAAGACAGCCGGGGAATTCCGCCATAATGTTCTGGAGAAAGGCGGCACGGAACATCCCGGGAAACTTTACCGTGATTTCAGAGGTAAGGATGCCACGATTGACGCGTTGCTGATCCGCGACGGTATAAAGCAAGCGGAGACACCGTCGGTGCCGGTCAGGAAGGATTGACACCGATGTTCATTTAGCCATTGCTGTCTAACGATTCCGAGAGGTTTCCCAGCACCCCCGCCAATGAGTTGACGGGGGTGTTGACGGTAAAAGGCGGTTTTGGCAAGATTTTTGCTTGATAAAGGTGTTATAGTTACGGGTGGATTCTGGAAGGAGCAAACATATGGATAAAAAGATATTCAAGGAAAGTAAAGACCGGATACGGCGTTATGTGGCGGAGCACAGGCTTAGAGATGCTTTTGCCCTGGCTCGGTCGTTGTCGGAAGGGATGATGAACTGGGAGCTGTCGAGGGAAATCGAGCGTGGGGAGGAGAGCTACCGATATATGCTCGATTATGCGTCGCGCGGGGCTGAAGACCCGGGCCGGAGCGCCATGGTGGCCGATCTTGGGGAGAAGGTGCTCGGAGTGGTTGACCGGCTTGAACGGGAGAATCTCAAGGGGGATGCTTCCACACTTTATTATAATACCCTGCGGTATGAAGACCTGCAACGAGGGGCATCTCTGCCGGAGATATTGCGCGATTATGCCAAGCTGAGCAATGATGCCTCTCTGTTCGGTTTTGCCGTTAGCGGAGTTCATTCTGATGCTGCCAAGAAGCTGATGACAGAGCGTGAGGCTCTTGAGCGTAGGATTTTCAACCGTGTTTGGGTTACACATCCGCTCGACCGCGCGGATGTGGAGGCTTTGGCGCATGTGATTTCCGGGGAGCTTTATGCCGGATATTTCAAGGAGCTTGTTGTGTGGGGTCTGATTCTTGGAGGCCTTCATTACCATGATCCGGCGCGGATAGACCTTTTGCTTGATGCCTATGGATTGGATATGGGGAGGCTTTCGGCTGCCGGGCTGATAGGCTTGATGATTCTGATGCATACATGGCGCAGGCGTGTGCTTCCGCGCCGGGTAGTTGCCAAACTTGATGCGATGAAAGAGCGCAAGGGGTGGCGCGAGGATTTCCGCACTGTTTATATGGAGTTGGTGAAGACTGTCGACACCGACCGTATTACGCGTAAAATCCGCGACGAGGTGGTGCCTGAGATGTTGAAGCTGAAGCCTGAAATCGACAAAAAGATAAATCTGAATATAGAGAATCTCGATCCTGCGGAGATGGAGGAGAATCCACAATGGCAGGAGATGATGGAGAGTAGCGGCCTGGCCGACAAGCTCAAAGAGATGAGTGAAATCCAGGAGGAGGGGGGAGATGTGATGCTCGGCACGTTTGAACGGCTGAAAACATTCCCGTTTTTCAATGAACCCGCCAACTGGTTCCTGCCGTTCCATACGGATTATTCGGAATTCAGCGGGGGGGCTTCTGGTGATATGCAGCCTGTGGCCGAACTGATGGCGGCGGCGCCATTTCTGTGCGACAGCGATAAGTATTCGTTCATGTTTTCGTTGCAGCATGTTCCTGCATTCCAGCGGGATATGATGCTCAGCCAGTTCAAGGCGCAGGGGGAGCAGCTTGCCGAACTCCAGGCGGCATCGCTGACTTCGGGCAATGCCGACCGGAAGAATGTGATTAACAAGCAGGTGCAGAATATCTACCGCTTTTTCAGGCTTTTCCGCCGCAAAGGGGAGTTTCCCAATCCGTTTGAGTCGGGGGTCAACCTATCGGAGGTGCCGTTGTTCGCGCCTGATTTGAGGGAGATTGATGTGCTTGAGCTTGTGGGGCAGTTCTATTTCTCGCATGGCTATTATTCACAGGCGCTGGAGGTTTTCCGCCGACTTGCCGAAGATGGGGCTACTGGTGCCGAGCTGTATCAGAAAACCGGTTATGCCTATCAGAAAACCGGCGACTATGAAGCTGCCGTTGAATATTATAAACGGGCGGAGATGCTCGACAGCCGTAGCGACTGGACGCTGCGTAGGCTGTCGCGCTGCCTGATGCTGCTCCACCGGCCCGAAGAGGCATTGGAGCGGTTGCGCATACTTGAGGAGCGCCATCCTGAACATGCCGCCACGGCGTTGAACATAGGCCGCTGCCTGGTTGAGCTTGGCCGTTATGATGATGCTATCGGGGAATATTACAAGGCCGAGTATCTTGATGAGAAGTCGGGCAAGGCGTTGCGTCCGCTGGCATGGTGTCTGCTTATGGAGAGAGACCTCGGGCAGAGCAGGAAATATTATGAGAAGGTCATAGGGGCATTCAGCCCGACGCAGGAGGATTATCTCAATATGGGGCATCTTGCTTTGGCCGAAGGGAATTTCAAAGAGGCGATGAATTTTTATTCGTTGAATGTCACAGCCCGTATGGATGGTGACACAGGCCGCCGCACGGAGGCTATCGACGGATTCATTGCCGATATGCGCAACGATGCGCCCTATTTGAAGAGGGCGGGAGTTGACGGGGAGCTGATTCCGTTGCTGGTTGACAGTCTGCTTTATGGTATTTAATTAAAAAACTGAAGATATGGTTATTCAAAGATGGCAAACGGTTTGGCTTGTTGTGGCAGCCGTGATGATGTGTGTGTTCTGTTTCGTGCCGATGGCGATAGTGCCCGGCGCGCCGGATGATCCGAACAGCGCCACGTTTTTGTCGCCGGTTGATATGCCGGTGTTTCTGATTGTCAGCGGCCTGGCCGCTGTGTTGCTGCTGCTGGCAGTGTTTTTCTATAAAAATACAAGCCGGCAGAAAACCATCACTCTGGTGTCGATGCTGCTGATTGCTGCTGTGTTGATTGCTGAAGCCATCGTGTTTTTCAGCTGGGACGGTGGCAGGCCCCAGTGGCTGGGCAGTGTTTTTCTGCTGATAGGCGCGATGGTGTTTGCGCTGATGGCTTATCTTGGGATTCGCCGAGATGAGAGGCTGCTCAAGGCTGCTGACAGGCTGAGATAAGATAGAAGGCTGAAAAAGGCTAATAAAGGCCGTGAAAGGCTGAGAAAAGAAGGAGGGTGTGTCATAATGGCTCATCTGGGTCGTCGCCCGAGGGCTTCGGGTTCGGTCATTGACCTTAGTCAACTCCCTTCACCCTCACCCTCAGGCTCCTACCATCTGAACCATTCTGACAGCACCCTCTCCATCCGGATGCCAAAAAGGCGTTGGTCGAATTTCGACACAACGCCTAAATTGCTTTTTAAGGCTTTTATTCGCTTTTCACGGCCTTTCGCCGGCGTTTATTAGTTTGGCTTTCAGGAAGGTGGCGGTGTGGGAGGCGGCGGAGGCGGCAATCTGTTCGGGTGTGCCGCAGGCTACAAGCGAGCCTCCGGCGGCTCCCCCTTCTGGACCGAGGTCGATGATGTGGTCGGCGCATTTGATTACGTCGATGTTGTGCTCGATGATGATGACTGTGTGGCCGCGTGAGATTAGGCGGTTGAAAGAGTCCATCAGCAGGTTTATGTCGTGGAAGTGCAGCCCTGTTGTGGGTTCGTCGAAAATGAACATGGTTGGCTCGGCTTTTTCCATGGCCAGGAAATAGGCGAGCTTCACACGCTGGTTCTCGCCTCCGGATAGAGTCGATGATGACTGGCCTAGTTTGATATATCCGAGGCCGACGTCGGCCAGTGGCTGCAGGCGTTTGACTATGCGCCGTTCTATCGTACCCGGATTCTCTGAGAAGAACTCGATTGCCTGGTTCACAGTCATTTCGAGAATGTCGAATATGTTTTTGCCCCGGTATTCGATTTCAAGCACGTCGCGTTTGAACCGTTTTCCGCCGCAAGATTCGCAGGGGATTGTTATGTCGGCCATGAACTGCATTTCGATGGTAATCTTCCCTTCGCCTTTGCACTCTTCGCAGCGTCCCCCTTCGGCGTTGAAAGAGAAGTATGCCGGTGTGAATCCCATCTGTTTGGCACCCTGCTGGTCGGCATACAATGCGCGGATTTCATCGAATGCTTTCAGATATGTGGCGGCATTGGAGCGGGTTGATTTGCCGATTGGGTTCTGGTCGACGAACTCGACGGATTTTATGCGTTGTAGGTCGCCGGTTATGGCTCTGTGTGCGCCGGGGGCATCGGATGCTTCGCCTATGTTGCGCAACATGGCCCGGTAAAGGATGTCGCGCACGAGGGTTGATTTTCCGGAGCCGCTGACCCCGGTGACCACTGTAATCACTCCCAGTGGGAAGCGCACATCGATATCTTTGAGGTTGTGCTCCCTTGCGCCTTTCACCTCGATGTAGCTGCTCCATCTGCGGCGCGATGGCGGGAGTGGAATCTGCATTTCGCCGCTCAGATATTTGGCGGTGTAGCTGTTTGTTGCCGAAGCGATTTCAGACAGCGGGCCTTCATAGACGATTTCGCCGCCCAGGCGCCCGGCCAACGGGCCGACGTCGATAATCCAGTCGGCGGCTTCCATGATTTCCTCGTCATGCTCGACGACTATGACCGTGTTTCCCAGCGAGCGCAGGTGTTTCAACACCCCAATGAGTTTCTGAGTGTCGCGCGAATGGAGGCCGATGCTTGGCTCGTCGAGGATATAGAGAGAACCCATGAGCGAGGATCCCAGCGATGTTGCGAGGTTTATGCGTTGCGATTCACCGCCGGAGAGTGTTGCCGACAGGCGGTCGAGTGTAAGATATTCCAGGCCGACATCGATGAGGAACGACAGGCGCGAGTTTATTTCTGCCAACAGCCGTTTTGCCACGGCTGCGTCGTGGTCTGAAAGGCTTAGTTTTGAGAACCACTCTTTGAGGTCTGAAACCGGCATACGCACCAGGTCGGAGATTGTCAGGCCGTTGACTCTGACGTATGACGCTTCCGGCCGGAGCCTGTTGCCGTGGCATTCGGGGCATATTGTGCGGCCCCGGAAGCGGGCGAGCATCACCCGGTATTGCACTTTGTATTGGTTCTCCTCGACCATGCGGAAGAACCCGTCTATGCCTTCAAATCCTTTTGTGCCGTGCCAGAGTATGTTTTTTTCGGCTTGGGTGAGGTCGGCATATGGCCGGTGGATGGGGAATCCTGTCTGGGCTGCCATTGCGATGAAGCGGCGTTTCCATTCGCCCATTTTTTCGCCGCGCCAGCATGCCACCGCGTCGTCGTAGACCGATAGGGCGGGGTTTGGAACCACGAGGCGCTCGTCAATGCCGATGCACCGCCCGAACCCTTCGCATCGGGGACAGGCTCCGAATGGGTTGTTGAAATTGAAAAGGAGGTCGGATGGCTGGAGGAATGCGATGCCGTCGGCCTCGAAACGGGTCGAGAAGTCGTGGCGGTGCATTTCGCCGCCGGCATCCCAGGCAACGAGTGTGCATGAGTCCCCCCCCTCGAAAAATGCTGTCTGCACCGAATCGGCCAGGCGGGTCTTTTCATCGGGGTCGGGGCTTACAGCCAGGCGGTCGATAAGCAGCTCATAGCCCGGATTTGCCTGTGGCAGGGCGTCGGGGTTGCCGAGCAGCTGGTCGAATCCGACGAATTTCCCGTTCAGAAACAGGCGTGAATATCCTCCTTTCCGGAGAATGTCGAGATGTGTTGCCATGGTGCGCCCTGCGGGAATCATCAGCGGGGCCACGACGGCTATCCGTGTGCCTTCGGGATAGGTTGTTGCGGCGTCGACCACGTCGCTGACACTGTGGCGTCGCACCTCACGGCCGCTGACAGGAGAGAAAGTGTGGCCTACGCGTGCGAACAACAGGCGTAGGTAGTCGTAGATTTCGGTTGAAGTTCCGACGGTGCTCCTTGGGTTGCGTGTGTTGACTTTCTGCTCGATGGCGATTGCCGGTGGGAGCCCTTTGATGAAGTCGGCTTCGGGTTTCTGCATTTTGCCCAGGAACTGGCGCGCATATGCCGACAGGCTCTCCACATACCGGCGTTGCCCTTCGGCATAGATTGTGTCGAATGCCAGAGATGATTTTCCGGAACCGGAAAGGCCTGTTATGACAATCAGTTTCCCACGCGGGATTGTCAAGTCTATGTTTTTGAGATTATTGACCCTTGCGCCTTTAATGACTATATCGTTGCCTGATTTTGGAACCTTCATTTGAAATTATTTGCCTTTTCTACACAAAGTTAGTGAAAAAACGCTTCACCCGGAAAGTGTTTTGGTTATTTTGATTATTTTTGGAATTGGTAAACCGTGGAGGAGTTTTTGCGGCTTCGTTTTCTTGCTGACGGTGCAGAACAAAACCGGTGTGGTGTTGTTATAGGAGTATCGGACAATTAAAATTTAATAATATTTTTTGATATGAAATCTTTAGACATTATCCTGGCTGTAGTTGGCGGCGCGCTTGTTGGAGCTTCGCTCGGTTTATTGTTCGCTCCGAAAAAGGGAGAGGACATGAGAGAAGAAATTGTTGACTATCTTGAGTCGAAAGGCATCAAGCTGAAAAAGTCGAAACTCGACCAGCTTGTAGATGAGATTCAGGAAGAGGTCAACGCAGTGGTCAAGAAATAACGGAATTTATTAAAATAGAGTAATTATGAGAGGCTTGACATTAATTTCAGCATTTGTGGGGGGCGCCATAGTAGGTGCCGGTGCAGCGTTGCTGTTCGCGCCTGAAAAGGGAGAGGAGCTCCGTGAGCAGATTAAAGACCTTCTGAAGAAATATGGTGTGTGCAAATGCACCAAAGGGGATGATTTTGAGGAGATTGTTGATGAAATCGCCGCAGAGATAAAGAAGGTATAAGGCTTTTTTCAAAGGCTTCGGTAGTCTCTGCCTGAAGCCGCATGGCGGCTTGGGCAGAGACTATTTTTGAGGTTAATAAAGGTCGTGAAAGGCTGGGAGGGGATTATCTTAAAACTATTTGTTTATGAATGTTTCGGGGAAAGTTCCGCATACTATCGACCGGCTTAAAGAGTTGTTGAAAAAACTGGGGTTGCTATATCTCGATAATGCCAAACTGACTGTCACAGAGAAGCTGACCGAACTGGTGTCGGCCGGGGTTATGCTTATTGTGACGCTTGTGCTCGGTATTTTCGGAATCGCGTTCCTTTCGGGTGCGTGCATCGAGCTGTTGGCTCTGATGCTGCCTGTGTGGGCGTGCTATCTCATCATGGGAGGAGCGTTTTTGATTCTTATCGTGGTGCTTGCGCTTCTGAAGAAAAAAATTGTTGTTAACCCTATAGCACGGTTTATCAGCCGTCTTGTTTATGAGCAGCGTGATGGAAACGAATGAAAAAGATTTAACCGCCTTGTCTGTTGAACTGCCGGAGGTTACGCAAGAGGCCGTAGAGGATAAAATCGGGCTTGACGCCTATCTTGACAAAGAGAATGAAACCGCCGAGGAGGCGCGAGAAGCTGCCGACAAGAAAATAAGGCAGATTGCCCGGCCCCGCCATCTGGCCGGAGAGAAAGGTCGTCGTTTCAAGGGATACACCCTTGAGGAAGTTCGTTATCTCAAGGTTGTTAACAGTTTGAAGATCGGGGTGGTGCAAGACCGGCTCAAAATGACCTTCTCGCCTCAGATGGCTTCTGAGGCGAAGACGATGGCCGGATATATGCGCTCTTTTGAATCGGCTATGCGCTATGCCGATGTTGCTGTGATGGTCTATGGCATGTTCCGACGTGTGAGGCGGTGGTTTGGCGGCAGGAATAAATATTGATTTTTCGGTTTGACGTTTTAAAGCTGTTAATTAACATGATTTAACGTGGGGGGGGGGTAGCTTAAGGCTTTTTTGTTGTAATTTTGTTGCGATTATTGAGAATTTGTAAATCAGCCTTATTTAGCTAAGATTAATAGGTTATATGCCTGTTTTTAGAAGTTATATTCTTGGTGCTACCCACTATTGCCGCCAGGCGGCCGCAAGAATTGCGGTTGCAGGGTGTTTTTTATCCTTTGCCGGGGGTGTGTCCCTGCGGGCATCGGCGGTTGAACCTGAGGCCGGACCGGGAGCTGATGTGGTGTCAGCGGATTTAGAGACTGTGGCTGACAGCCTTGACGAATTCCGTCAGACGATTTATTTCCCGATATCCACATCTACCATTGATGTGGCGTTTACGAGTAACCCGTCGGCGCTTGACAGTATCCGTAGTTTTTTTGCCGGAATCGATTCGGCAAACTGCCTTGATGTTCTGATTGAAGGCTCTGCCTCGCCTGATGGTGACCGCAGGTTTAATGAAGAGCTGGCGATGAAACGTGCCCAGGCGTTGAAAATGGCAATAGCGGTTTCTGCCTCAGTGCCAGTGACCCTTAAGTGGGGAGTTGCAACCGGCACACCGCGTAGGTCATGGCCGGAAGAGCGCAGCGCGGCGTTGACTGTCAGGATGTCGTCTGCGCCTTCTCAAGGCGTTGTTATTCCGGGTTGCGAGACTGCGGGGTCCGACACTTTGAGGGTTGCCGACGAAACCGGATTATCGGACACCCCGGCTTTTTATGGCAAGTCAGACAAGTCAGACAAGTCAGGCGGGTCTGACCTTCAGACGGCAGGTTTGCCGCATGGGGGACGTGTCAGATGCCCGTTTTTCCTGAAAACCAATCTGCTTTATGATGCGGCTCTGGTTCCGAATCTCGGCATCGGGGTTTGTTTCGCCGACAGGCTGACTGTTTATGCCGACTGGATGCACGCCTGGTGGCGCAACCATCCGGAGCGGCGCTATTGGCGCGTCTACGGCGGCGATTTAGAGGTTAGCTGGCAACTTGGCCATGGCAAGGGCGACAACGTTTTTTCAGGCCACCGGTTGGGTGTCTACGGCTCGATTGTGACTTATGATTTCCAATTCGGCCGGAGCTGCACCGGAGTGATGGGCGACAAATATAATTATGCAGTCGGAATCAGCTACGGCTATTCATTGCCGGTTGCCCGCAGGCTTAATATCGATTTCGGAATCGGGATCGGTTATATGTGGGGGCGTTATATGAAACATCATGTTGTTGATGACCATGATGTCTGGCAATCGACCCATAACCGCAGCTGGGTCGGCCCTACCAAGATTGAAATCGGCCTGACATGGCTTCTTGGCCGTGGCAACGTGAATGGCAAAAGGGAAGGAGGCCGCCGATGATCCGTTTTGCAGGAATAATGCGTCATGTGGCGGTTGCGATGGTGGCGGCAGTCGCAGCCGGTCTTTGCGGTTGCGAGCATCGCGAGCTTTGTTATGACCATAGCCACTGGCTCGACCTCACTTTTGAGTTTGACTGGAGCAAAGCGCCTGATGCCGACCCGCGCACGATGGTTGTCTATCTTTTTCCGAAGGATGGGGGCGCTCCGCGCCGTTATGAGTTTGGCAACCGGCAGAAGGCGGTTGTGCGCGCCCCGTCGGGCGAATATGATGCGATAGCTCTCAACGGTGACACCGAGACGCTTGTTGAGCGTGGAGCTACATTCGAGACCTTTGAGATAACCACCGCTGAAGAGGCATTGCTGGCGCCGATGCGACGGTTCGCATCCGTTAGCACCGCCTCGAGCAACGCCCCCCGTTTTGAAGCCACCGCCGACGAGCCTGTGAGGCAGTCGCCCGACATGTTATGGTCGGCAAAACGTGAGAATGTGAGCGTGGTTGCCATGGCCGGTCCACAGTCGGTGAGATTCACTCCGGAGGAATCGGCGGTTACCTATCATATAATTTTGAAAAGTTCCAAAAAGCTAAGCCGCGCCCTTGAGGCGAGTGCCGCTTTGTCGACTATGGCAGAGGCTTATAGTCCCTGGCAGGGAATGGGCATCGGCAAGGAAGTGACTGTGCCCATAGCGCTTGATATCGTTGGGGAGGATTCCTTTGAAGGTTATGCCAACTTTTTCGGTCACTGCCCCAAAGGGGATGAGGGAAGGCGCCACATATTGACCGTCTACACCTCAGCCAAGAAATATTTCCATTTCGATGTCACTGACCAGGTGCATGAGGGTGAAGACAGCGGGGGCGATGTGACCATTGTTGTGGATGCGGTTCCGTTTCCTGATCCCGAAATAGGGACGGGGATGCAGCCCGAAGTCAGTGACTGGAGCGACATTGTGAACACCGACATTGATATGAACTGACCGCTAATCATCTTGCCGCATTGTCGGCGCGACCAATCAAAGCAAATAATTGAAAACAAATAATTAAATGAAAATCACCATGAACATTAAAATCACATCTCTTGGACTCGCAGGGCTGCTGCTCGCCACCGCGTGCTCAAACGATGAGACGCAATTGATTGAGTGTGGCAACGAAATTTCATTCAACACCCATGTTAGCCGTGCAACGGAAACCACAACCGCAAATCTTAAGAATTTTAAGGTGTGGGCAAATGCTACCGGTTTCTCCTCCCAGCGTTTTATCGATGGCCTGATTGCATCCAAGCCCGAGGGAAAAAACTATTTTACATTTGAAAACGCTGTTTTCTGGCCGCAGGATGTGGCGACGCTTGATGTGTTTGCCGTGTCTCCTGCATCGTTGACTGCATCTGTCAATGCAAACGGTCCCACAATCAGCAATTTCACTCCGGCAACTGCTGCCAAAGACCAGGCCGACCTTGTTGTGGCTTACTCTCAGGCCAAGAGGGCAGATGGGACCAACATCTCTTTGAAATTCAATCATGCATTGTCACAGATTGAGGTGAATGCCACCGGTGGTGTTAACCGTGTCAGTGAAACCAAACATGTGTGGATTAAAGGCGCATGGCTGATGAATGTTTGTTCATCGGGTACACTGGCATTCGATAAAGACAAAGCTACCGAAAACTACATGAACTGGAGTGTGGGCTCTGCAAAGACCAAATATGGCATTGAGTTCACTTCAGTGCAGGCACTGGATCATACCAACACTCCTCTGTTGGCTTCACGCTTCGAGAGCAGCAACATGTTGCTCGTGCCGCAGCAGCTTGCCACCTGGAATCTTAACGACGAGGCCGACAAAACAGACAACGCCAGCAAAGGCGCATATATTCTGGTGCTTTGCCGTGTTGAGGCCACGCACCCAGGCACGGAGCATCCCGGTGCTGACGGTTCTGTTATTGTAGACGGTGACAACCACGTGCATCAGCTCTTCCCCTATACCGGCACATTCGACAAGGGGCAGTATGGCTATTCTTGCGTGCCTATCAACACCAAGTGGGAACCGGGCAAGAAATATGTCTACAACCTGTCGTTCTGCGGAGCCACAAGCGGAGCCGGTGTTTATCCTCCGACCTCAGACCTTGCCGGTCTACCCGACGGTGGTGGCAAATACATCAAGGTTATACCTGAAGATAAGGAGGTCGGCGACCCTGTGCTCGACAATCCCATCACTTTCACAGTTGATGTTGCAACTTGGGAAGGTGATGAGAATGCCAACGTTGTTGAGGATAACAAGAATATGAACTAAATAGTTGGCCGGGACAGCGATGTGCCGGCTGACTTCACACTCTAAAATCTCGGAGGGGATGTTGCGAGCCGCCGTCCGGGCGGTGGTGACATCCCCCTCTTTTAACCATTTTCCGGAGACAGGCAGATGAAACAATCCCGTGATATGAACCCGTGGCGCGGCTTTGTGGCCGCAGGCTTTGCGTGTGCATTTTTGTTACAGACCTCGTGTGAAGACGACCCGATGACGAAATATGGCGGGGAGATGACTGACCATCCGGTGTTTGAGGTGGAGGTGCAGTCGCAATGGAGTGCGGGCACAGCTGTTAGCCGCAACAGCGACACGGAGATTGAGATAGATGCCATCGACTGCAAACTTGGAAATAAACCATTGTGGCTTGTTACGGAAACGTCGGCCATAAATGATTCTGTGAGCCGCAATGGTGAGTGTGGCATGTCGCGCGGCACAGCCACCACAACCGCCACTTTCGGCACGGAGTTCGGTCTGTCGGCGATATGCTACGACGGCGCCGCGGGGACTGACCTGACGGGCTGGCCGGCTAATTTCGCCGCCAACGAGAAGGTGACCCAGAGCGGCGGGGTGTGGAGTTCGTCAACGAAAGATCTCGACTGGATGGGGTCGGGGCGTCTGCGCTTCTTCGCCTATGCGCCTTATGAGGCTGAGGGGCTTAAATCTGCTGCGTTGAAACTGACCATGACGGTCAACAGCGATGTTAAGAAGCAGACCGACCTGCTGACGGCCACTGCCGACTGCAGCGGAACCGGTGGGGCGGCTGTGAAGCTCGGTTTCGGCCATGCACTGGCTGCAGTAAAGGTTAAGAGCGGCAGTGGAATGCTGGCCGGAAAGGTGACTAAGGTTACTGTTTCAGGGGTGTGTGGCACGGGGGAATATGACCTGGTGTCGGGCAAATGGACGCCCACCGGCGCTGCCGACAGCAAATTTGAAACCGGCAGCGGCTATTCAACGGACTTGGGGGAGAATGCCGAAAAAGGGGATGATTATCCCTACTCCAAGCCAGGAGAGAATATCACCGGTGATGGCGACGGTCTGACGCTGTTTATGATTCCGCAGGATCTGGGCAGCGGCGCGAAGCTGGCTATTGAGTTTGTTGACAATCTCACGGGCACCTCGTCGACGCTCGAGGCTTCAATCGGGGGAACAGGGAAGAAATGGGAGGCAGGGAAACTCTATGCCTATGCGTTGTCGACGTCGGGGATTGTTGTGACCCCCGTGGTGGAGCTTAAAAACAGCCTCACAGGCGCCGACCTCAGTGCAGATAAGGATTCGGTGTCATATGCAGGGGTGCTCCCCAATGTGTCGATGAAGGCTTATGTGAAAATCACCAAGCCCAAGGGGGTGACTTTTGAGAAAGTTGTGCCATTCAAAGTGCAGTCGATGGTGTCGACTGATGCGGAAGGCAACAGCTGGAGCGGAAGATGGACTGACGGATTGCTTGAGCCGGATCCGGTCGGGGGAGTATTCGCCCCGGCGGCATCGGCGGTGGCCGATGCCGACAAGCCGCAGACCCAGGTGGGCCGTCTGGTGCTTGAGGAGCAACCGGTGTTCAACGACATGCGCGAGAAACTTATTACCAAGGCCGCTATCGATGCAGGGACATTCCGGGGTAACGGCACTGTTGAAGATCCATATGATTTGTCGCAGGGTGGAGAGACCTCCAACTGCTACATGGTCAACAAGCCGGGTTACTACAAAATTCCGCTCTACTATGGAAACTCCCGAGATAATCCTTCGGCTTATACGTGCGTAGACGGCCGTACGGAAAAGGGGATGTTATATTTTGTTGACCATCTCAATAAACGCATAGAAAACGGAAAAATATCGCTGCAGCTGCGTGCCGGGGGGCGTGATTTCCAGGATGCTATGGTGCTGTGGTCGGATTCGCCAGGATTGATTGATCATGTGAAGCTGCTCAACGAAGACTACATTGTGTTTCGAATCAGCCCCTACACTCTTTCGCAGGGGAATGCAGTGATTGCGTTGCGCGATAACAGGGGTGACATTGTGTGGAGCTGGCAGATATGGGCCACCCACTACGACTGGTCGCAGACCTACGAGGCGAATGTGTCGGCTACCGATCCATCCACTGATGGTGGCGACCCTGTTGTTAAGAACTACACTTTCTATCTTGCCAAGTCGTTTCTCGGTTATTGTGACAGCCACGGTGCGTCTCCAGCCCGGCGCATGAGAATCCGGATGGTGTTCGACCTGAAGGATTTCGGTGGCAACGATCTTGTTTATGAACCGTCGCTGGTTAATGGTGACCCTGTGAAATTCGGCCAGACAGGTGTTATAGGCTCGCTTGCCGGTGACAATACATATTATCAATGGGGGCGTAAGGATGCGATGCCTGGAGGGATTTATGACCAGGTGAATCATGCGTATTACCAGCCGGGCAGTGGGTATGCTGCCGTTCTGGCGTTCTCTATGCTTAACAAACCGATTTTCGACATTCCGGCAGGTGCAGATTCGGAATCACACCTCTATGAGTTTTCAAGGACTCCAAATAATGACGGACTGAGTGTGGGGGAGGCGATACGACATCCTCAGTGGTTTGTCATGGGCACTGGTGACCAGAAGCACCGGAATCACTGGCACAATGACATAAAAGGCGGATATATCGAGTCGGGTGGAATAATGTATAACATGTGGAATTCTGCTGCCGTGTGCACCGGTTCGACGGTCAACGACAAAAAACTGACGTGGGTTAATGCCCAGATGGTTACCAAGACTATCTACGACCCGTCGCCGGCAGGATTCCATGTGCCACCTGCAATTGCTTATACAGGTATTGCAAAGCCTGATAAGGGTTACTATGCTAACACTGACCGGGAATATGCATCCAATCAAATGCAATGGGACGAAAGCAAACGCTGCTGGAGGGTGAAATGCAATGCCGACGGGTCTGGTGAATATGTCTCAATCTATGCCACCGGCCTAAGAGATATGAATCTTAACGATGCCGACCTTGCCAACCACCGGTTGCCGGGTGAGCTTAATGGGAAGTCCTGGTGTGCTTTCAGCATGATTTCGTATATATGCAGCTCTACGCTTATGCAGAGTATGCAAGAGATTATATTTTACATAGATAGCCGTACTAAGCCGGAAGATCCGGCGCCCGACCCGGTCAACAGCAGGCGCACGGCCTCGATATGCGGCTCTAACAATTCTTACGGTCTGACCGTATGGCCGGCATCGTATAGAAGTTGCAAACATTGATGCCTGGGCGCTGGGGCGCAAAGTTCAGTGAGGACTGTTTGGAAAGTCCGGTGGTTATTGAGCTGTCAGCGGTTTACGGTGCGGCTCAACAGGCCGACAATCCATAGCAGGAAGATTGCGCCGACCACTGAGGTTATGAGGCTGCCGATGATGCCGACGGTTGAGATGCCCAACAGCCCGAAGAGCCATCCGCCGAGCACACCGCCGATGATGCCGACAATGAGGTTGACGATAACCCCGAAGCCTCCGCCACGCATCAGTTTTCCGGCCACGAAGCCCGACAATATCCCGATCAGTATATACCACAAGAAGTTCATATTCAAAAGATATTTAACGTTTTAACAACTCTGTTTGCAACATCTGAAACCATATGTAATGGCTTTCAGATGTTGTTTTATGTTTATCACATATTTGTGGAACGGTGTGGGGCGTTTTTTGTTCAATCGCGTTTTGCCGATTGCTGCTATCGAAACTATCTGTTGAAACTGGCGATCAAAGGGCGGGTTTGTTTGTTCCTTTGCATGGATTTAAAATGACAGGAGAAATGAATATGCCTTTGATTACTTGGATTTGCATAGCGGCGATTTCGCTGCTGGTGGTAGGGGTGAGGATTTTCTGTGGGTTCAGCCATCGGGAACATACGCGCAAGCGGCATGTGTTTGAGATGGGGTATGAATGGGAGGAGGTTTATGTGGCCGGCGACAGGGTTATCCATGATGAAGACGATTATGGCGAAGATGACTGATAGCGCCGGGGGGTGTGTTTTCCGCCCGTCCGCGAAGGATCTGTGCGCTTTCCTGTCGGATTATGCCGGCTGGCTTTTCAGTTGCGGCGCCACTTGTGTGAGGCTTGAAAAGAATGTGGGGCGCATTGCTTCTGCTGCGGGCCTGAGGGCTGATCTGTCGATTTTCCCCCGCCATTTACATATAACAGTGAGCGACAGCTGCCGGAGCCTCCTTTTCACTGCGGTATCGTCGATTCATGATTGCCCGGTGAATTTCGCTATGAACACGCGGCTTAGCAAATTAAGCTGGGATATAGCCGACGGGAATGTGGATTTCGTTTGCGCCCGGCGTGAGCTTGAAGAGATAACAACCGCTCCGGCGGGCGATAACGGGCGTCTGCCATTGATGGTGGCTTGTGCCAACGGTGCGTTCTGCCGTTTGTTTGGAGGCGACGCTGTTGCGATGGCGGTTGTGTTTGTGGCAACTTTCGCTGGTTTCATTATAAAACAGGTGATGGGTGAGCGCCGTGTTGACCAGCGGGTTACCGTTGTTGTTTGTTCTTTTGTGTCGTCGGTGCTGGCGGCGGCCGACGGGCTGTTTGCCCTCGGCTCAACCCCGTCGATAGCCATAGGAACGAGTGTGCTATATCTTGTGCCCGGTATCCCGTTTATCAATTCGTTCTGCGATGTGGTTGACCGCCATTATATCTGCGCTTTCGGTCGTTTGATGAATGCGTTGGTTATCACGGCCTGTCTGTCGGCGGGGCTGTGCGGGGGGATGGTGATGATGAATGTTGGCATGTTCTGAGGAGGGTGTTTTATTTATTGAGGTTATATGAATATGTTTTGGCAGTTTTTTCAGGATGCATTGTTTGCGGCTATAGCTGCTATCGGATTTGCCGCTATCAGCCGCCCTCCGCGCAGGGCATATCTGTTTTGTGCCGTTATTGCAGCGGCGGGGCATTCGGTCAGGTTCATGCTGATGCATTCTGCCGGTGGCGGATGGCACATTGTGCCGGCGACTGCTGCGGCATCGGTGGTTATCGGCATATTGGCTGTGTTGGTGTCGCCTAAAACCAAAGTGCCTGCAGAGGCGTATCTTTATCCGGCATTGCTGCCGATGATTCCGGGGGTATATGCCTACCGCACGTTTGGCGCATTGGTGATGTGTCTTTATAATGGCGGGGAGGCGTCTTTCTCCCATTATTTCTACCTTTTCGCGAGCAATGGGCTTACGTGCTTTTTCATTCTGCTGGTGATGGTGGTGGGCGCCACGGTTCCGATTTTTATGATGAAAAAGATTTCATTCCAGGCCACGCGCCACAACAGTTCGTTGTGACCTGCCGTTATTACATAGCGGGTGCTTTTATTTGTCACCCTCTTACGCGCCGGTCATTATGACCGGCAGCCTGTTTAATTTTGTTGACCAACTTATTTTTGAGAGTTATTCCTGATGGAACTGAGGCAGTTGAGATATTTCGTGAAGGTTGCGGAGACATTGAATTTCTCCGAGGCAGCCAAAGCGTTGTTTGTGACGCAAAGCACTCTGTCGCAGCAGATAAAACAGCTTGAGCAGGATTTAGACACCCCTTTGCTGATAAGGAGCAGCCACAGTGTGGCGCTTACAGAGGCGGGAATGGAGCTGTTGCCTTTCGCGTTAAAGACGCTTAATGATGCCGAGCTGTGTGTGTCGCGGGTCAATGACCTAAAGGAGGTGCTTTGCGGCAGCCTGAACATCGGGGTCACTTATTCATTCAGCCCGATACTGACGGAGACACTGGTGACTTTCATGAAGCTGTATCCCAAGGTGAAGCTGACCATTTTCTACCGGCCGATGGCAGAGCTTATGGAGATGCTGCGTTGCCGTGAGGTAGACTTCGCTCTTGCGTTCAAGCCGTCGGTTGCGGTGGCCGATGTGGTGTCGCATGTGCTGTTCCAGAACTATCTGGCGGTTATAGTCGGCGATATGCATCCGTTGGCTTCTATGGAAAGGGTTTCTTTGGCGGAGTTGGCAAAATGGGATCTGGCGTTGCCGTTGAAAGGGCTGCAGGCCCGCAATGCCCTTGAGAAGATTCTTGGGCATTATCCTACGGAGCTGAAGATAAGGGTGGAGCTGAATGAGGTTAACATTCTGCTGAAAATGATTCGCCAGCACCGGCTGGTGACGGTGCTGGCTGAAGCTACCCTGCATAACGAGCGGGGGGTGAGGGCTATCCCTCTTGATGTGCCCGGCAATGAGATGGAGGGTTGTGTCCACACTCTTAAAGGTTCATATCACAAGCGCTCGATGCAGGAGTTCCTGCGCCTGTTGAGCGATTCGATGGCCATCCGCGAGAGGGTCAACGCCTGGCTGTGAGGGGTGGTTAGCGGTCGGGAGCGGGGTAAACGGTGGTGTTGAACCAGGAGTCGAGCAGCCAGAGCATCTGGTTGACATATTTGAAGTGGGGGCGTTTTCCGTAGCCGTGGCCGCCTGTGGGGTAGATGTGGAGTTCGGCGGGAACTTTGGCTGCTGTCAGCGCGGCTTCATAGCGTATGGAGTTTTCAACGGGCACCACGTCGTCGTCTTGTGTGGCGAAGATGAATGCCGGTGATGTCTGGGTGGTAACCTGCAGTTCGTTTGAGTAGAGGGCTTCCATGCCCGGGCGCGGATTTTTGCCGATTAGGTTGTCGCGTGTACCCATGTGGGTGATTGTTGGGTCGAGGGTGATGACGGGGTATATCAGTATCTGGAAGTCGGGGCGAGTTGCGTCGGTGTAGTGGGTGGCCATGGTCGATGCGAGGTGGCCTCCGGCTGAGAAGCCTATTACTCCGACTTTGTCGGCGGGGATGTGCCATTCGGCTGCGTTGTGGCGCACGGTGGTGATGGCGGCCATGCAGTCGGCCAGCGGCACGTTGTGGCGCTCATGTGGTAGGCGGTAGTTGAGGATGGCTGTGGCGATTCCCCGCTCGTTGAACCAGTCGACCCATTCGTAGCCTTCGTTTTCCATCGACACGAAGCCGTAGCCCCCGCCCGGACACATCACAACTGTGGCTTTGGCTTCACCTTTGGGCAGGAACACTTCGAGGGTGGCGGTTTCTCCGGGGAGGGCGTCGGAGGGTGTGAGGTCGATTTTCAGGGGCTTGGCGGCATTGGCGCAGATGGCTACCGCTAATGCGGCGAGAGTAGGAATCAGTTTTTTCATGTTTTTTAGTTGTTGGTAATTACGGTTATGAGGAGTGAGCTGCCCGGCAGGTGTCGCTCATGTTTTTGCAAAGTTATTAAAAAATGCGCCTTAAAAATCAGGAAAAATGGTTGACTGCGCAAATTTTTAATTAAATTTGCAAAAGAGGCCATTATGGCATCAACAAAAGCGTGGAGGCTTAATGGCTTCTGTGCCGGAACCGAGAGGAAAATTTTAAGTAAGTCATCAAAGTTATTACGCATATTATGAATCTTGAGACTTTATATCATCGGCGGAGCTTTTTCGGTGCTTTTAGCCTTCATATTCAGTCGTGTAGACAACTACACTCCTTCATTTTCAGGCTAAAATCCCTCTAAAAATCTCTCTCCGATAATATAAAATAATTGTGACGACTTACTTAACCAATTAATTGATATCATGGAAAAAATGCTGTTCTGGATGGTGCCTGCGGCATCGGTGCTGGCGTTGCTGCTGGCATGGTATTTCTACCGGCAGATGATGCGTGAGAGCGAGGGGACTCCTCTGATGCAGAAAATCGCCTCGCATGTGCGCAAGGGGGCGATGTCTTATCTCAAGCAACAATACAATATTGTGGGGCTTGTTTTCCTGGGGCTGGTTGTGCTGTTTTCAATCATGGCCTACGGGTTTGACCTTCAGAACCCTTGGGTGCCTGTGGCGTTTCTGACAGGCGGTTTCTTCTCGGGGCTTTCCGGCTTCCTGGGGATGAAAACCGCAACTTATGCTTCGGCTCGTACGGCCAACGCGGCCCGCAGCTCTCTCAACAGCGGGCTGAAGGTTGCTTTCCGCAGCGGCGCCGTGATGGGGCTGGTTGTAGTGGGGCTGGGGTTGCTTGATATATCGTTCTGGTATCTGATTCTCGACTGGTTCGTGCCCGATGACCCGGCAACACCGACGGCGAAGCTCTGCATGATCACTACTACGATGCTGACTTTCGGCATGGGTGCCAGCACACAGGCGCTGTTTGCCCGTGTTGGCGGGGGCATCTACACGAAGGCTGCCGATGTCGGCGCCGACCTGGTCGGGAAGGTTGAGGCGGGCATCCCGGAGGATGATCCCCGCAACCCGGCCACTATTGCCGACAATGTTGGCGACAACGTGGGCGATGTGGCCGGCATGGGTGCCGACCTCTATGAGTCTTATTGCGGCTCGATTCTCGCCACTGCCGCCCTTGGTGCCGCTGCTTATATGACTTCAGGCGACACGGCGATGCAGTTCAAGGCCGTGGTTGCGCCGATGCTGATTGCCGCCGTTGGCATAGTGCTGTCGATTATCGGCATATTCTCGGTGAAAACCCGCGAGGATGCCCGGATGAAAGACTTGCTAAAAGCGTTGTCGCTGGGCACTAATCTCAGCTCGGTGCTGATTGTTGGTGCCACGTTCATGATTCTTTGGGTGCTTCAGCTCAACAACTGGGTCAACATATCGCTGGCGGTGGTTATCGGTCTGCTGGTTGGTGTTGTTATCGGGCGCTCTACGGAATATTACACTTCGCAGTCATACCGCCCGACGCAGAAGCTGTCGGAGAGCGGCAAGACCGGCCCTGCCACGGTTATTATCTCGGGCATCGGGCTGGGCATGGTGTCGACTGCCGTGCCGGTGCTTGCCGTTGTGGTGGGTATCATCCTCTCCTATTGGCTCGCTTCGGGCTTTGATTTCGCCAACGTGAGCATGGGTCTTTACGGCATCGGTATCGCTGCCGTGGGCATGCTCTCGACGCTTGGCATCACTCTGGCTACCGACGCCTACGGGCCTATTGCCGACAATGCGGGTGGTAATGCCGAGATGAGCGGCCTTGGAGAGGAAGTGCGCCGCCGCACCGATGCCCTTGACTCGCTGGGCAACACCACCGCCGCCACCGGCAAGGGTTTCGCCATCGGATCGGCCGCCTTGACGGGACTGGCTCTGCTGGCATCGTATATCGAGGAGATACGCATCGGTCTGTCGCGTCTTGGACAGACCGCTATCAACCTCGGCGACATGACCAAGCCTATCCATGAGGCTACATTCACCGACTTTATGAATTATTTCGATGTCAACCTGATGAACCCCAAGGTGTTGTCGGGGATGTTCATCGGCAGCATGATGGCTTTCCTGTTCTGCGGGCTGACGATGAACGCCGTAGGCCGCGCCGCCGCCCACATGGTTGAGGAGGTGCGCCGCCAGTTCCGCGAAATCAAGGGGATATTGACCGGTCAGGCCGAACCCGACTATGCCCGCTGCGTGCAGATTTCCACTCTGGGGGCGCAGCGTGAGATGGTTTTCCCGTCGCTGCTGGCCATCGTGGCGCCTATTCTTACGGGGCTGATTTTCGGAGTTCCGGGCGTTATCGGTCTGCTGGTAGGCGGCCTGTCGGCAGGGTTTGTGCTGGCCATCTTCATGGCCAACTCAGGCGGAGCGTGGGATAACGCCAAGAAATATGTAGAAGAGGGGAACTTCGGCGGCAAAGGGAGTGAAGTGCACCGCGCCGCCGTTGTGGGCGACACCGTGGGCGACCCGTTTAAAGACACCTCCGGCCCCAGCCTCAATATTCTTATCAAGCTCATGTCGATGGTGGCCATTGTCATGGCCGGCCTGACCGTCTCCTGGAGCCTGTTCTGATTCCTCCATCCCACACGCGAAGCCCGCGCCGGTCCCCTCTCCCTACCGGCAAGCTCCGTGTTGATTAATGCAAAAAAACAGTGATTTCTTGCCGATATCGGCAAGAAATCACTGTTTTTTTGCATTGTTGCCGCTAAAGCGGTGTGGGGATTATTCGGTTTTGAAGGTGATGTCGTCGGTTCGGGGATGGACGAACTCGAATTCGAGTGTGCGGGCCAGGCCGTCGGCCAGGGTGTAGGGGGCACGGAAGCCGCAGGAATGCACTTTGGTGGCGTCGAACTCGGTTGTGGCGCAGAATTTCTTGACGCGCACTGAGCTGACGGCGAGTTTCTTGCCGGTCAGGCGGGCCAGCAGGTCGAAGCAGTAGCCCCCTGTCATGCCGAGCCAGTAGGGGAAGTGGGTGGTGGGGATGTGCTTGTTGAGCACTTTGCTGACGTGGCCCACCAGTTGGTTCATGTTGAAGTCGGGTTTGTCGATATAGTTGAACACGTTGTAGCCCTCGGTCACGTTGTCGAGTAGATATTTCACGAATGCCACGATGTTGCCCACATAGGCCATCGACTTGCGGTTTTCACCCTTGCCCACCATGAGGAACTTGCCCGATGAGATCTGGCGGAGCAGATTGTAGACGTTGCCACGGTTGCGCTCGCCGAAAATCACCGTGGGCCGCACTATGTCGATGTTCCAGTCGGGGTGGGTCTCATACCATTTGCGTAGCACCTCTTCGGCCTGCCATTTCGACTTGCCGTAGTGGTTGAACGGGTCGGCGGGGTGGTTCTCGTCGGGGTTCTTCTTGTTGAGGCCGTAGACGGCGACTGACGAGAAGAAAATTATGCGGCTGATGCCGTTGCGCTCCATTGCGCGCAGCGTCACCTCCATGCCGCCGACGTTGGTGTCGTAGTAGAGCGACGTCGGCGACACGTCGTCGCGGTGTTGGGCGGCGAGGAGCACAACCACGTCGGCACCCCGGAGTTCTCGGTCCATCTGCTCCTGTGAGCGGACGTCGCCTATGGTTGTGATGTCGTTGAAGAAGTGGCTCGGCAGCAGGTCGATGTTGCGGCAGTCGTAGTTTGCGGGGTCTTCGCGGAGCAGCCCTATGAGGCGTGTGCCCACGAAGCCGCTCCCACCTATCATTGCAATCTTCATTGTTTCTGACGTTTTTTATAATCGTTTTTCTGTTTGAGTTTTTTGTAGAAATAATAGGGCATAAAAAATCCGCCCAACATCAAGGCGGAAACGAAAGCATTATAACCCACAACTTTGTGGTAGACATTGAAATTCCAACGGAGCATCTCCAGTTTGTTGCTTGAAATCGAGCCTGTGCGCACCCTGTAGAGCGCCAAAGGCTGCTGCAACCCGAATGCAGGCCCCGTTTTGCGGATTATGTCGATCCACAGACACCAGTCTTGCCGCTTCCTTATCGGCGGCATGGTGTGTAGCCCTATTTTATCGCGGTCATAGATGGCGGTGAGGCAGCCTATGCCGTTGTCGCGTAATATTTTTGTGTAGGTCAGTTTCGGCAGGCATTCCACATAACCGTTTACGCACCCCTGTTCCGAACAGGTGTCATAAGAGGTGTAGGTCAGTCCGTAGCCGTTTGATGTCATAAATTCCAACTGGAGTTGGAGTTTGTCGGGCGTCCATCGGTCGTCGCTGTCGCAGAAGGCGATGAACCGCCCACGGGCGGCGCGGATCGAATTATTGCGGGCAGCTCCCGCACCCGAATTGCTGTCGAGACGCAAAAGTTTGATGCGGCTGTCTTGCCTGCAATACGATTCGATTACCTGTGTGGAATTGTCAGTGGAACAGTCATCGGTGATTATCAGTTCCCAGTTTCGGTAGGTCTGGGCCTGAATCGAGGCGATGGTTTCGCCGATGAAACCGGCACAATTATAACTGGGAGTGATGATTGACACCAATCCGAAATCATTCATATGTAAAAAATTAGTATGTTAAGTTCAGGGCTTTCGTCGGCTCTGCGGTATGCATTACGCCCCCTACTCAGTCGCGCGCGAAAAGGTCGCGGGTATAGACTTTGTCGGCCACATCGGTCAAGCCGTCCGACGTGCGGTTGGCGAGTATGGCGTGTGACCGGCGTTTGAACTCGTCAAGGTCGTTGACCACAAGTGAGCCGAAAAACGTGGAGCCATTTTCGAGCGTGGGTTCATAGATTATAACCTGCGCCCCCTTGGCTTTTATTCGTTTCATCACGCCCTGTATTGACGACTGCCTGAAATTGTCGCTGT
>ERZ777305.836-NODE-836-length-45243-cov-98.691268_pt1 | contig 45243 bp, 42 predicted proteins | sample MGYA00374965_ERZ777305 | MGnify/ENA primary metagenome ERZ777305 (study PRJEB29328, sample SAMD00013331) | mouse gut metagenome | study: EMG produced TPA metagenomics assembly of the Metagenome analysis of fecal microbiota from mouse which was promoted...
TATTCTAAAATTGTTGCTGACCAACCTGATTGTATTCGATTCGCTGAATAGTTACTTTTTTATTACCATATTAAAATAATCGCAAAGTTTCCAATTTATTCATTAAATCCACACATTTTCAATCTGGCTAGCAAGTTCATTCTATCTACTCAGAATACAAGTATAGAAAAGACTCTCTCTTAATAACAGAACTCTTCATAATCCATAAATAAATTATAAAACAACAAGCACAGGAGACTATCAGAAAGAACTTCATATCAAAACAACGCCCTGCCTATTTAAGAAGAATTCATATAAGATTCAGTATTATATCATAATAGAGTGGAACATCATTGTCGAACAAACCATAACAGAATAACACCTAAAAAACAAAAGCCACAATTCAGAAATAATTCTTTGTAATAAGGATTAAATATCGATTACAAAACAGCTATAATAAAGAAAAAGCAATTAACTAATTATATTACTCGTCAACCAGACAATCCCACATGAATATTATTCATTCAAATAAAATCATTCACGAATTATAATCGATCTTTATCACGAGTAATCAACCAAGGTAGTGACCAACTAAAAATTTTATTAAACCGCTCTATATAATAATCGCTAGAATTTGACTTTAAAGAAGATACTAAGCGCGAAAGGAGTTCCTCTTTAGTTTCAGTAGAAACCTTCAGTCTTTTTATCTCTTTATAGAAACTACCATGACGTACAGCCTTTCTTTGTTTCCCTATGTTGGGAAGAAACTGCTCTATTTTGTTTATTATATATATATCTTCTCGAACTCCCTCTCCAGTCTTTTGAGCCTTCTTGGTAGTACTCACATTATGTAAACGAAACTTGTTCAATTTTTCATAAACTTCAAGTACCATTCCTTGCCTCGCCATCTCTATCCAAAAAAGCCAATCACCACTGTAGCGCATTGAGAAACAAGACAAATCCTTTATCCGTTCAAAACACTGTTTACGAAAAACAACGCCACTAGCGTTATAAATATAATTACGCCAATAAAGATTATGTTTTATGTAATCTTCACCATCAAAAACACCTATATTGTGAGGACGGCGTAATTGTTTTGAAGTCCAGCGGTCAAAATCTGTAGATAGTTGATTTCCTTTCTCGTCTATACAATGTGAACCCAAAAAGCAAAAGGAAGCTTGGGGATATTGATTTAAAACAGAAACAGCTTTCTCTAGAAAAGAAGATTCAGCCGCATCATCACTCTCGGCAATCCATATATATTTTCCACGAGACAAACTTATTCCCTTTTGCCATTGAGCAAAAGGGCTCCCTGTATTGACTGAATTAATCTCCAAATGAGCAACACGAGAATTTGTTTTATAATGGTTTAAAATAGACACACTATCATCGGTTGAAGCATCATCTAATAATATAATTTCATAGTCTGTATATGTTTGTGCCAATACAGACTCGATACGTTGCTGCAAAAAACGAGCATAGTTATAATTAGGGATGATTATACTAACTTCCACCGGATGATTTTCCATTACAAACACACTATATTATCTTAGTTATTATAACAAACTGATAGCAAAGATACGGATATTATTCTTAAAAAGGATGCTAACCCTCTAATGTTTAGCAAAAAAGCCTTTAACGCTTGTCACAACCAAATAAAATATATATATTTGTAAAATTTTAGTGCAAGCCCCCTTAACTATTTAACTAACTTAGTAATAATTATATGAATAAACCAATGGCGAGCAACATAAGTACATCGCTGATTATATCCACCTATAATAGAAGCGACGCATTAGAATTATGCGTTAAAAGCGTGCTACGTCAATCTCTCCTTCCTGATGAAATTATCATTGCTGATGATGGTTCTAAAGAAGACACAAGAGAGCTAATTCATCAATTGGCAGCTTCTTCCGAAGTCCCCATTATTCATGTTTGGCATGAGGATTTAGGCTTCAGACTGGCCTCCATCCGCAACAAAGCTATTGCGAAAGCATCTAAAGAATATATTATACAAATTGACGGAGATATCGTCTTACACAAAGATTTCGTCAAAGATCATGTCTGCTTCGCCAAGAAAGGAAGCTTTGTAACCGGAAGCCGCGTTTTAATCGGTAAGGTATTGACTAACCAAATGTTAGCTGAAAAAAAATGCATTGTATCAATCCGCAACAAAGGAACGAAGAATACGATCAACGGCATTCACCTACCAGCTTTGGCTCCATTATTACAGTACTACCGTCAATGGGACATAACCTATTCCAGAGGATGCAACATGGCTTTTTGGAGAGAAGACCTATTAAAAGTTAATGGGTATAATGAAACCATCACCGGATGGGGAAGTGAAGACCATGAATTAGTATGTCGACTTATGAACAGCGGAATACATAAACGTACTATTAAATTTGCGGGCATTGCATTCCATCTACATCATAAATTATCCAAAACTGATAATCTACATAACAACAAAAAAATTTTAAACGAAACCAGAAAAAAGAGACTTGTTTGGTGTGAAAATGGAATAAGCAAAAAGAAGCAATGAAGATAGGGTTTGATGGGAAACGCGCAGTACAGAATTTCACCGGCTTAGGCAACTACAGCCGTTATGTCGCAGATATACTATGCCGTTACTATCCCAATAATGATTATATCTTATATACTCCTAGAAAACAGGAAAACAAAAGACTGGATGTGCTAATCAAACAACACAATCAGTTACATCTGTGTTTTCCAACTATAACTTTTTGGAAGAGATTTAATGCACTATGGCGCATATGGGGAATCACCCAACAATTACAAAAAGAGAAAATCGATATATTCCATGGACTGAGTAACGAGCTGCCATTAAACATTCACAAAAGTCCTATAAAAAGCATTGTTACTGTTCATGACCTAATATTCCTTAGATTTCCAAAGTACTACAATTTCATTGACAGGGAAATATACAAATATAAATTCAAGAAGGCCTGCGAGAATTCGGAACAGATTATCGCTATAAGCGAATGCACCAAACGAGACATCATACAATATTTCAATATACCACCTAACAAAATAGAAGTCGTTTATCAGGGTTGCGACACTTCTTTTACTCTTCCTGTAAACGAAGAAAAGAAAAGGGATATTCGGGAAAAATATCGATTGCCCGAACATTATATACTTAACGTCGGAAGCATCGAAGAAAGAAAAAACATTCTTTTGGCTGTACAGGCAATAACTATGCTTCCCAAACATATCCATATCGTAATTATAGGAAAGAGAACCAAATATACAAAGAAAATTGAAGAGTTTGCAAGTGAACATGGGATTGATGATAGGGTACATATTTTAAGCGATGTCCCCTTTAATGATCTACCGGCTTTTTACCAATCAGCAGAGATATTTGTATATCCCTCACGATTTGAAGGTTTCGGCATCCCTATCATAGAAGCACTAAACTCAGGAGTTCCTGTTGTTGCCGCCACTGGTTCATGTCTGGAAGAAGCAGGAGGCCCTGATTCTATTTATGTAGATCCCGACGACAGCAAAGAACTTGCTAACGCCTTCAAACATATTTATTCCAATTCGGAGAAACGAAAAGAGATGATTGAGAAAGGGGTTGTTTATGCCAAACGATTCTCTGAAAGAAAACAAGCGGAAAAAATCATTAATATCTACAAGCAGCTTTTAAAATAGCACGTGCTATAACTTTAAAAACGTTTATAGCTGATAATCAGGAGCAAGTAAATTACAATAATCGTATTTATACAAATATTTATGATATATCCGGCTTTCCTCTTTCAATAGAAGGGAGGAAATGTGGCGCTCCCAATAAAACAATCTTCGTGTTGCGCGATAAAGACGGAATAAAACTACATGTGAAACAATACGTTTTGATTCATCCCTTTTAGCTGCCCGACGATAGATATAGTTAGTAAAGAACTGATCGCTATAATGAAGTGCCAACTTCACCGTTTCTTCACGATTCCATTCACGCAATGCAGCATATTCTCTCATTATATAGGACAATACTTCTCGGGAAATACATAACCGACACATATTCCGGCATACCGTATCACAATCAATCTCAGGAAGTAATTGCATGCGATTCACATCAACTAAAGAGAAAGTATATTCCCCATTGCTACCTTGATGGATAAGTATATTCCCCGGTGAATAATCCAAATGAAGAATGCCAGCCTGATGTAACAAAACAGTATAGTGTGCAAAAGCAGAAAGCTTATCTTCGTTGCCCTTAACCTCTCCATCCATCAGATCACGTACTGTTTTGCCGGCATCATAACCACAGATGTAATAGCTTTCAGACAAGAGACCACGATGGAATTTTTCAATCATTGCAATCGGTTCCGGCACATCGAAGCCATGCTCCTGCACAGCCATTGAATATATAAAAGACCGTTCAGCCTTTGAGCGACGAAAGAAAGAGTAGACTATACGGTTTATTATATGAGGTTTCTTAAAACTCTTTACCACTATATCAACCCCATGTAAATCGATACGTTTCAATACGTTACGGTCATTGTAAACAATATCGCCCTTATCTCCAAAGGAGTCAGGGATACATTCTATTTCTTTCCGTAAGTTTTCATATTTAGGGTTGACGATAACTCTCATTACACTCTTTTTATAATACTAATTACAAAGATTGAGCAAAGATAAAGAAATTAGAGCACATTCTTACTATATTTTTCTCTTTTATCACAAAGTTTTGTTAACCCCTCCTTTTTGCATTTATCTCTTCTGTGTTAACTGTACTAGTTTTCCTGTTTCTTTTCAAGCAGATTTAAATTTAAATCTTTTTTTTGCTATGTTTGCATAGTAAAAAACATCAAGACATGTAAGAATGAAACCAATCAGAAAAATATTAGTCATTCGGTTCAGGCAAATAGGAGACTCTATATTAGCTATCGCATTGTGTAGCACTCTTAAAAGAAGCTTTCCTACCGCAGAAGTACATTTTGTAGTTAACAAAAACATCGCCCCACTCTATGAGGGGCATCCTGACATTGACAAAATCTTTACGTTTGACAAAAATGAGAATAAGCCATTTCATGTCTATATAAAAAAAGTATGGCAAGTTGTACATCAAAATCAATATGATGTTATTATCGACATGCGCTCTACCATCCGCACCCTTCTTTTTTCTTTATTTTCTCTACATACTCCCTTTCGGATCGGGCGAATAAAAGGATACACACGATTTTTATTAAATTATCCTATAGATACTTATAACAAGAGTCTGAATATTGATATGGTACAACGAGATTTACTACTTGCCACACCATTAGAAACAATTGCTCCCATTACATATACCAAGGATTTCAAATTATATATCACAGATACAGAAAAAGAAGAATTTCGGGAATATATGATTAATAAAGGGATTGATTTCAGCCGCCCTATTTTCTTGATTGGAGTAACCACAAAGCTTGCGTATAAAAAGTGGAATCAAAAGTTTATGTTGGATATACTGCGAAGAATACTAAAAGAGCATAATGATATTCAAATGATATTCAATTATGCACCAGGACATGAAGAAGAAGATGCCAAAAACATATACAATGCATTAGGATGCCCTGATAATATAAAAATAAACATTCAAGCTTCTTCATTACGCCAATTAGCGGCACTTGCGGCTAACAGTACTTTCTATTTTGGAAATGAAGGCGGAGCCCGACATATAATCCAAGCCTTAGGCATCCCGTCTTTTTCTATTTTCTCTCCAAGTGCTTCCAAGTCAATGTGGTTGCCAAACAACTCAACTTTTGCAGAAGGAATAAGTGCCGATGATATCTTACCACAACAAAAGCAAGCTGAAATGACTTATGAGCAGTGCTTCGATTCAATTACTCCGGAAGAAGTATATAAGAGGCTAAATCCTATAATATTGAAACTAAAAAAGAACCAATTATAAAAAGACTATAATATGAACGCTTCCGCCACCAATCTGGCATTTCTACTGCCAACAACATATCTCTGATTATTAAACATATAGCAGTCCTTACCATGAAGAATACATTCGAACAGGTGCTTCTGGTAATCCTGAGGATCTATGCCATTAAGCTTGCAACTTTCTATCAGAGAGAAGATGAATGCCGAGTTTTCTGCCGCATCCTCACTGCCTATGTTCATACAGTTCTTGAGCAACAGCTTTACCGGTTTCATCCTTTGTTCACAGAGGTTGTTCGATATTTCCGCTGCACCGTCCTTGAGGATATTTCTCAGGGACTTCCACTGGTTTAACGTATAATTGACAGCCTTTCTCATCAGTTCGTTAGCCAATTTGCTCGGATGTACGACCGAAACGGTGTTTCCTGCTGTCCTCAAGCTGAAGCCTGAGATTGGATATCTCGTTTGCCAGCATCCGGTTCACCTCGTCTTTCGCTTCAAGCTGCTTTCTCATAAGCTCCATTTCTTTTCGATAGTTCTCGACTGTTACGGATAATTCATTGATTGTATCAACCAGAGCCTTGGAGTTCTCTTTATTGGAATCTTCAATGGCCTTAAGCCTCGCAATCAGTTCGTTTACCTGTTTGCGAAGCCCTGCCTTTTCCTCATTCGCCAGACCCAACTGGCAGCAAAGTAACTCGTATGCCCTTTCATCAATCATGATATAAAGGTACGAAAAATCAGGCAGTTACGCAAGTTTTTTATCGGCTATTTTTACATTATTACATTGGGTATCAACTTCTTATTATTCATCTTTAGGGTTTACATACATCCTGTCGACTACGATGCTTTCCACAGATCCACATTACCGTTGAACAGGTAATAGTTCAGGTTGGCACTCAGTCCCAGCATGTCATCCTATCATTTTGTTGAGCAGTAGGCACAGGTCAAGTACTGTGGTGTTTCTCAGGAAAAGGGTAGCACCGGATACCAGTTGCAGCTTCACCCATCTTATCGGAGCTTCACCTTCGGGCTGTTTCACTTCCATTTTCACGGTTGGACTGTTGCAGGGATTGCCGGTTATCTGCACCTTGGCAACCTTGGGTTGATCAACCTGGACTGTCTTGCCTAACTTCTCACTCCATAGCTGGTGGCGCTGCCAGTTCATGAACTTATCGTAATTCACTCCATAATCCGCACAGAACTCGCGAAGGTCCTTGGTAACGCTACATAACTGGTAGAGGTCATGTACCTCCTGGTAGTTTACTTTTTCTTTTGCCATAATCATTGTTGTTAATTGGTTATGACCCAAAGATATGCTAGGTTGCGATGTGTGTCAAGGCGGAAAATAGAATGGTTACGATACTAGTGATAATTTATATCTTATACAATAGTTATTATTCGTTTATGACTGACTGTGGAGAATAATCATTTCTACACATCTCATATGAAAGTTTAAACCAAATGAGGACACATGGCAATGCTTTCAGTGCATAAGGCACAACATATTGCTTTCGAATAAATGAAGGGAAAAGATCTGACGGAGACATACTAGTCAAAATAAATGCAAACACCATCAATGCAATATCCCATTTAGAGCGTTTCCAAGGTGCAACTATATACCATATAGCTACACCAACAAAAGGAATAATATATGTACTGGATTCACTGCCTGTACTAAAAAGTACTACAAACATCATAACCGATGCCAACAATGTAAAACGGAAAGCTTTATATTTAAATTGTTTGAATCGAAGATAAGGCAAACCCAAAATAAATAATCCCGGAATAATTATTAAAAGATCGGAATAGGACGTACATTGTGAAATCTTACGAACCATGCCAAGCAAAGAAATATTCTGACTATATGCAAAAGCATTATCAGCATTCTTGCTTATCAGACTCTCCCACCACTCCCAGTATTGGGAAATGATATAATCCGGACTACTTATGACCATTGGGGCTATAAACATAACTATAGCCCAAACGAACAAATAGAAAATAAATTTTCCTTTATGCTTTGAGAAAAAGAAAAATGCTAACCCGACCACTCCATATAGTTTCACAAAGGTTCCAAACATAATCCAAAAAGCTGCCCATATATCTTTCTCTTTTTCTATACAATAGAATGTTACCAAAATAATGGCAGCAATAGCAATATTAAATTGAGACATAAAAAGAGCGGTCAACAACTCGTGGGCACAGAACCAATAAATAAATATAAGTTTCTTATCAGAAAGAGGTAACTTACGTATAGAATAAAACAAAGCCAAAGCTAGTGCTATTTCCCATAATAATAATCCAAAATATTCTGGAAATATAGCAAAAGGCGCAATCACTAAACTAAAAAATGGCCCGTAATGATTGGTATCATAATATTGTTCATAACTTGTATATAAAGATGTATGATCAATAGTATGCCAAAATACATATCTGAATATCAGAAAATTATTATAACTCTTGAACTTCGTTAAAGTAGCTATCACAGGAAGTAGCATCCATAAAGCAAACAATGTACGATAATCTGTCAAAAAAGGTTTCTGTAAAAAAACGAGAAAAGATTGATAGAGTTTTCTCATAGCAATTATTCTATTCCTTTTAGTAATTTATATTATCTTATCATTTTCTATCTACATACCAATGCCGAATCAATCAACATTCAGTACTTAATTTATAATTCCCTCAATCTTTGCGACAACCTGCTTTGGATCAATCTTCCACAAACATGCATAATCTCCTCTCCAGCAAGACTTCTGTCCATATACAGAACAGGGACGGCATTTTAAATCAAGTTGCACCGTATTGACAGGAAGTTGCTTCCATCCCATAAATCCTGCATAAGGATGAGTAGCCCCCCAAATAGAAACAACCGGAATATTGACCAAGGAGGCCAGATGCATATTGGCAGAATCCATCGACAACATCACATCCAAATGACTCATCAGATTCAATTCGGTACGCATATTCAACTTACCTATCATGGAAACCACCGTAGGATATTTAGCAATCCATGTGTCAAACACCTCCTGTTCGCTTTTACCACCTCCAAAAAGGAAAACTTTCACTTTAGGATTAGCCGCAAAATGTGCTATAACTTGCTCCTGTAACTCTAACGGATAAATCTTACCTATGTGTTTGGCAAATGGGGCTATACCAATCCATTTCTGATCTTCCTTAGGTCCTGTGACAGCCTCTATCTCCGCGAAGTTGCCTTTCCCTTCGCCATAAATAGAAGAGAAATTTAATAAAACCGGTAAACCTAACTTCTCAAGCACATCGGCATAACGGCGAAAAGAGCTCTTCTGATTCTCCATCACCTTATCGTGACGACGAATCAGTTTCTTTTTACCGGTCCTTCCTTTACAAATGGAAGCTACTGGTTTATTGGCAAGACGGAATCGCAGGCATAAATATTTGGAACGAAGCACATGATGAAAATCTGCTATGTAATCAAAATGCATCGCTTTCAACTCCGAATAGAGGCTATTCAAGCCCCAAAATCCCTTGTGTTTGCCTGTTAAATCAGCTCCGACAAAACCCACATTCGCAGGCAGCCCCTGAAAAAGCGGCTGCCATACAGCACGACTTAACACTGTTATTTCGTGCTGTGGGTATTGTACAGCCAACGAATGTATGACTGGTATTGTCATGGCTACATCGCCAAGAGCTGAAAAACGAATAATGAGAATACGCGCCATTCGTTATTTTTTAGCATAAAGCACCGGATTTAACGCCGGGTCGTTATACATCTTCATCTGTTTATATACTTTCATATACTTTCTACCAGCTTCAATATCAGCCAATAACTGATCGATAGCAGAAGAAAGGTCTTTCTGCTGCTCCAACAGAATATTCAGTTTAACTTGACACTGTGTACGATGTTCCTCGGTAGTATCCGTACGTTCCACTTCCTGCTGCATGTGGTAAATTTTCAATGCAAGAATCGACAAACGGTCAATAGCCCACGCAGGACTTTCTGTATTGATCGTTGCGTCAGAAAGAGGTTTTACTTCTTTGTATTTGTCTAAGAAGTAGCTATCAATTAATTCCACCAAGTCTGTACGATCCTGATTGGACTTATCAATTCTTCTTTTCAAAGTCAATGCTTCTACCGGATCAATCTGCGGGTCACGGATAATATCCTCAAAATGCCATTGCACAGCATCAATCCAGTTCTTTAGATATAAATAATACTCAATAGTTTTCAACTCGTAAGGATTGTTCATCGGAGCATCTACACTATCCGTTACATGGTAATCTGTTGTCGATTTCCAAAAAATCTCGTTGCAAAGGTTACTAAATGTCATAATCTTAACTAGCTTATAGATATATACTAGGGCAAATCTATGTAATATTTTTCAGACAAGCAACCGTTTCTTACTTTTTTATTTGTTACCTTTGTGGGTATTAAAGATGAATTGTATATGAAAATTATTATAGATAATAAAATACCTTATATAAAAGAGGCGCTTCAGAGAATAGCCGACGAGGTAATCTATGCTCCGGGAAAGGATTTCACGCCAGAACTGGTACGGAACGCAGATGCGCTGATTGTCCGCACCCGCACGCATTGCAACCGGGAATTACTAGAGGATAGCCGGGTAAAGTTTATAGCCACAGCAACCATTGGTTTCGACCATATCGATACGGAGTATTGCAAGCGGGCAGGCATCGAATGGACGAATGCCCCGGGATGCAACTCGGCTTCTGTCGCCCAATATATACAATCATCATTTCTTGTATGGAAGTCTGTCAGGAATAAAAGACTGGATGAACTGACGATCGGGATTATAGGCGTAGGTAATGTAGGAAGCAAGGTGGCTAAAGTGGCACAAAACTTTGGCATGCGCGTCCTATTGAATGACTTACCGCGAGAAGAAAAAGAAGGAAAAGGAAATTTCTCTTCTTTGGATAAAATAGCGAAAGAATGTGACATCATCACTTTTCACGTACCTTTATATAAGGAAGGGAAATATAAAACGTTCCATTTGGCAGATGAGAACTTCTTTCGTTCGCTAAAACGAAAACCTCTCATCATTAATACTTCCCGGGGAGAAGTTATCGAAACGAATGCCCTTTTAAATGCTTTGAACAGTCAGGCTATTTCGGACGCCATTATTGATGTATGGGAACACGAACCTGAAATCAATCGAGAACTGCTGGAGAAAGTTATTATCGGCACTCCCCATATCGCCGGTTACTCTGCTGACGGAAAGGCTAATGCTACACGTATGTCACTAGACGCTATTTGCAACTTCTTCCAAATAGATGGAGATTACGAAATCAAAGCGCCGGCACCCGCTTTTCCTATTATTCAAGCAAAAAGTCACGAAGACGCCATCCTCCAAATATATAATCCCGTCGAAGACAGCAAGCGATTGAAAGCCCACCCGGAACTGTTTGAGACTTTGCGTGGAGATTATCCGTTAAGAAGAGAGGAAAAAGCATATACTATTAAGTATAAGGAATAAGCAGCACCTTATTTTCCTCTTACCTTATCTTTATTTCTCATTCAACAGTTTTTCTATGACCAAAGGAAAGTGTTCATATTCCAATGCATGCACTTTCTTAGCAACATCATCAGGAGAATCTGTCGGAAGTACGGGACAAGTTACCTGAAATATTGTGTCCCCTTCATCATAATGCTCATTAATATAATGTATAGTGATACCGCTCTCTTTTTCACCAGCGGTTACCACTGCCTGATGAACACGGTCGCCATACATTCCCTTTCCACCATACTTAGGCAGAAGAGCCGGATGTATATTTATAATTTTATAAGGATAAGCATGCAAAAGCAGATCGGGCACACGAAACAGAAAGCCTGCCAGCACGATAAAATCAATGCGAGCCTCCTGCAAAACAGCCAGAATTTCGTCTCCGGCTATCCAATCTTCCTTTGGGAACACGTTACAGGGCACTCTCAGGCGATGCGCACGTTCTAAAACATAGGCATCACTTTTATTAGAAAGCACCAACGAAACCTGAGCGGAACCGCTCTTCTGGAAATACCGGATAATATTCTCGGCATTAGATCCGGAACCGGAAGCAAAAATTGCGATGTTTTTCTTCATAACTCTCGATTTCAATGCACAAAACAGTGAAAAAATGTGCAAAACACTGCATTTATTTAGTCAAATATTTGCGCAAAACGATAAATATTCATTCCTTTGCACCGCAAATTTAAAGAAATAAAACTAATTATTAATTAAAAACTTAAAGTTATGTCTGAAATTGCATCAAGAGTAAAAGCTATTATCGTTGATAAATTAGGCGTTGAAGAATCAGAAGTTACAACCGAAGCAAGCTTCACTAACGACCTGGGAGCAGATTCTCTTGACACTGTAGAACTTATCATGGAATTCGAAAAAGAATTCGGTATCTCTATTCCTGATGACCAAGCAGAAAAGATTGGTACTGTAGGTGATGCTGTATCTTATATCGAAGAACACGCTAAGTAATTCGATTTCATCAATATGGAATTAAAAAGAGTGGTAGTAACAGGTCTTGGCGCCATTACTCCCGTTGGCAACAGCGTTCCCGAATTTTGGGAAAACCTTGTGAACGGGGTTAGTGGAGCAGGGCCTATTACTCATTTTGATGCGTCGCAATTCAAGACCCAATTCGCATGCGAAGTGAAAAACTTCGAGGCAACAAAATACATCGACCGCAAGGAAGCAAGAAAGATGGACCTATACACTCAGTATGCCATCGCCGTTGCCAAAGAAGCGGTAGAAGACTCCGGTCTTGACGTCGAGAAAGAAGACTTGAACAAAATCGGTGTTATTTTCGGCGCCGGTATTGGTGGTATACATACATTTGAAGAAGAGGTAGGTAATTACTACACTCGTCAGGAAATGGGTCCGAAGTTTAATCCGTTCTTCATTCCAAAGATGATCTCGGATATTGCAGCCGGACAGATTTCTATTATGTATGGTTTCCATGGTCCTAACTATGCGACTTGTTCAGCATGTGCTACTTCAACCAACGCTATTGCAGATGCTTTCAACCTGATTCGTCTGGGTAAAGCAAACGTAATTGTATCCGGTGGTTCGGAAGCAGCTATCTTCCCGGCAGGTGTGGGCGGTTTCAACGCTATGCACGCACTGTCAACACGCAACGACGAAGCTTCCAAAGCTTCACGTCCGTTTAGCGCAAGCCGTGATGGTTTCATTATGGGCGAAGGTGGCGGTTGCCTGATCTTGGAAGAACTGGAACACGCTAAAGCTCGCGGTGCAAAAATCTATGCAGAAATTGCCGGTGTAGGTATGTCTGCAGATGCACATCACCTGACAGCTTCTCATCCGGAAGGCCTGGGAGCGAAATTGGTGATGAGAAATGCACTGGAAGATGCGGAAATGGATCCGAAAGAAGTAGATTATATCAATGTACACGGTACATCTACTCCGGTTGGTGACATTTCAGAAGCAAAAGCAATCAAGGAAGTATTCGGTGATCATGCGTTCGAGTTGAACATCAGTTCAACAAAATCAATGACAGGTCACTTGCTGGGAGCTGCCGGTGCGGTAGAATCCATTGCAAGTATCCTTGCCATCAAGAACGGCATTGTTCCTCCGACTATCAACCATGAAGAAGGTGACAACGACGAGAACATTGACTATAACCTTAACTTCACGTTCAACAAAGCACAGAAACGCGAAGTTAATGTTGCCCTGTCCAATACATTCGGATTCGGCGGTCACAACGCCTGCGTCATCTTCAAGAAATACGCTGAGTAATATCGTGTTACGTAACCAAATAGATAAGATAAGGCTCTTGTTCCGCAAGGACAGAGAGTCTTATCTTTGTTTTTACCGGATACTCGGGTTCTACCCACGTAATATCCGGCTTTACGAGCAGGCCCTTCTACACAAATCAACTTCTGTCCGCTCGGAAAAAGGACGTCCTTTGAATAATGAGCGACTGGAATTTCTCGGTGACGCCATCCTTGACGCCATCGTGGGAGATATTGTATACAAGCGTTTTGAAGGAAAACGGGAAGGTTTTCTGACAAATACCCGTTCCAAGATTGTACAACGGGAGACTCTGAACAAGTTGGCTGTCGAGATTGGTTTGGATAAACTCATAAAGTATTCTACCCGCTCTTCTTCTCACAACAGTTATATGTACGGAAATGCTTTTGAAGCATTTATCGGAGCCATTTATCTGGATCAGGGGTATGAACGTTGCAAACAGTTTATGGAGCAACGAATCATCAACCGGTATATCGACCTGGATAAAATATCCCGTAAGGAGGTTAACTTCAAATCCAAGTTAATCGAATGGAGCCAGAAAAGTAAGATGGAAGTTTCTTTTGAGTTGATAGAACAATTCCTTGATAAAGACAGCAATCCAGTATTCCAGACAGAAGTACGCATTGAAGGACTTCCTGCCGGGACAGGTACCGGATATTCAAAAAAAGAGTCTCAGCAGAATGCCGCCCAGATGGCTATCAAGAAAGTGAAAGACCCGGTATTCATTACGACCATTAACGAGTCAAAAACATCACAATCGGCAATGACAGATGAATCTGAAGCCGAAACGGATACAGACTCCGAGCTGGAACTTGAAAACACATCAAAAGAGAGCCTGCCTGCCGACAGCGAAACAGCTATGGCATAATCATTTACGGAATCTAACCAAAGCAAATTCCCATGCGACGCCCTTGAATCACAAGATCGTGTTCCTCAGTAACCAGTTTCAGTTTTCCCGCAACTTCTTCGAGAGAGACAGATGAAATATTATCTCCCCTCAAGGCTACCATACGTCCAAATTCCCCGTTAGCAATCAGTTCCGTCGCATGACCACCCATACGGGTAGAAAGATTACGATCGAAAGGAGTAGGCGAACCGCCACGCTGAATATATCCCAATACCGTCTCACGAGTCTCGATTCCGGTTTCATATTCAATCTCCTGAGCGATATATTCTGCAGCACGCTTGCGCCCGTCTGTCTGGATTCCCTCGGCTACTACCACTATGGAGTAAGGTTTGCCTTTTTTCAGTCTTTCCAGGATTGTGTTGCCGATATTCTTTATATTATAAGGGATTTCAGGAACAAGGATGACATCCCCCCCACCTGCCATACCGGAATACAAAGCAATCCAACCTGCTTTATGCCCCATCACTTCAATTACCATCACTCTTTTATGGGAACTGGCGGTGGAGTGTAAGCGGTCGATAGCATCTGTGGCGATGCTTACAGCCGAATCGAATCCGAAAGAGATATCTGTCCCCCAGATATCATTGTCAATAGTTTTTGGGACTGATACTATATTTACTCCCATTGCAGCAAACTTGGCAGCAGTTTTCTGTGTACCGTTTCCCCCGACGCAGACTACACAATCCAGCCCCATTTCCTGAATATTCTGAAGAATCAGTGCAGGCTTGTCAACATCCGAGATAACGCCACCTTTTTTAAAAGGCTTCTCACGGGAGGTTCCCAGCATCGTTCCGCCAAGATTCAGCAGACCGGACAGCGATTTATCCGTAAAAGACTCGATGTCTTTCGTCAGCAAACCCTGAAAGCCACTGTGAATTCCTATCACTTCCATCCCATAATAATTGATGGCCGTCTTACACACACCACGAATAGTGGCATTAATACCGGGGCAGTCCCCGCCTGAGGTTAAGATTCCGATTCTCATTATCGCATTTTTTAGTCTAAAACTCGGGGATTTTGGTAAACTCGTCAATTTTAACGATTATTTCCGTCGTAAAGATAGAAAAAAAAGATAAATAAATTACTTTTGCACGACTAAACATTATTATGTTAAAGCAGAAATGAATATTACAAAAATTATTAGTAAGACTTTTGACTCCCGTTTAAAACAAATAGATCTATATGCCAATCAGGCAAGTGAGATTCAACACCGTGTGTTGAATCGCTTGGTGCAGCAGGCTGCCCGGACCGAATGGGGTAAAAAGTACGACTATGCCTCTATCCGCAGCTATGAAGATTTCAGAAAACGCCTGCCCATCCAAACATACGAAGAGATAAAGCCTTACGTAGAGCGTTTACGGGCAGGAGAACAGAACCTGCTTTGGCCGTCGGAAATACGTTGGTTTGCCAAATCATCCGGTACGACTAACGATAAGAGCAAATTTCTTCCTGTCAGCAAGGAAGCTTTAGAGGATATTCATTACAGAGGGGGCAAAGATGCGGCGGCTCTTTACTTCCGTATCAATCCGGATAGTCATTTCTTTTCAGGCAAAGGGTTGATTCTAGGTGGCAGCCACAGCCCGAACCTTAATTCCAATCATAGTCTGGTCGGAGATTTATCGGCCATTTTAATTCAGAATGTAAATCCGCTTATTAATTTCGTTCGTGTGCCAAGCAAGAAAATTGCCTTGATGAGCGAATGGGAAACAAAAATAGAAGCAATCGCTAACAGTACTATACCGGTGAATGTTACAAGTTTATCCGGTGTACCGTCCTGGATGCTGGTGCTTATCAAACGAATTCTTGAGAAAACCGGGAAAAGAACATTAGAGGAGGTATGGCCAAATCTGGAAGTGTTTTTCCATGGAGGAGTGGCTTTCACTCCTTATCGGGAACAGTATAAACAGGTGATTCATTCGCCGAAGATGCATTATGTGGAGACTTATAATGCTTCCGAAGGATATTTCGGTACGCAGAACGATCTTTCTGATCCTGCCATGTTGTTGATGATTGACTACGGAATCTTCTACGAATTCATTCCATTGGAAGAAGTGGACAAGGAAAATCCGCGGGCATATTGCCTTGAAGAGGTAGAGTTGAACAAGAATTACGCAATGGTGATTTCCACTTCCTGTGGTTTGTGGAGATACATGATCGGTGATACTGTGAAGTTTACAAGTAAGAATCCTTATAAGTTTGTTATCACGGGCAGAACGAAGCATTTCATCAATGCCTTCGGTGAGGAATTGATTGTGGACAATGCTGAAAAGGGACTGGCCAAGGCTTGCGCAGAAACAGGAGCACAGGTTTGTGAGTATTCTGCGGCACCCGTCTTTATGGATGAGAATGCAAAATGCCGTCACCAATGGCTGATAGAATTTGCCAAGATGCCGGATTCTGTTGAGAAGTTTGCGGCGATACTGGATGCTACTCTGAAAGAGGTCAATTCTGACTATGAGGCAAAACGGTGGAAGGATATTGCATTGCAGCCATTAGAAGTAATTGTTGCCCGCCAGGGATTGTTCCATGATTGGATGGCCCAAAGAGGAAAATTAGGGGGACAACACAAAGTGCCTAGATTGAGTAATACGAGAGAGTACATTGAGACGATGTTGCCGTTGAATCAGTAATATTCTTTTTCTATCGTCTTGATACGAAAGAGCCGGGAAACCATGCGGGGTGTTCGCTGCGGACACTGAGATGATTATCGGGATTCAATTATAATTCCGCCACCTAGTAGCAAACCGTCTTTATAGAATGCTGCGGCTTGCCCAGGCGCAATGGCGGTTAAAGGTTCATGAAGTTGTACGTGGAGTTTGTTGTCAGAAGTAATGGTGACTGTACAGTGGTTTTCCTGTTTACGATATCGTATCTTCACGATAATATCAGAATGCCCCAGGATACGTTCGCGGTTCACGATATTCCAGTCCTTCAACCACATTTCTGTTTTTTCCAAGGCAGAGAGAGAGGATAATACCACTTCATTCTTCTCTGTATTTATCTCTTTTACAAAAACAGGGCGGTTCAGATGAACACCCAGTCCACGTCTTTGGCCAATGGTATAAAAAGGGTATCCTTCGTGCCAAGCTATGAAATTCCCCTTTTCATCGACAAACCTTCCTCGTTTGACCATTGCTGACCACGGCTGACTATTGCCGACCAATGTCTGACCATTGCTGACCAATGTCTGACCATTGCTGACCAACCAGTTTTTCAGGAAGTTCCGGTAGTCCATCGGGCAAAAACAGACGCCAATACTATCCTTTTTAGTGGCGACTTTTTGGAAGCCACGTTCAGCCGCCCAGGCACGGGCTTCAACTTTCGTAATTCCTCCCATTGGCAGAAGAATTCTGCTGAGTATATCTTGCTTCAAGCCCCACAGAAAAAAGGACTGGTCTTTGTCCGGGTCAACGGCATGCGTAATATAGTAAGTATCTTCTAGCTTTACTTTTTGAACATAGTGACCGGTAGCAATGTAAAAGATGCCCATTTCATCAGCAATTTCGGCAAGCAGAGGCCACTTTAGACGGTTATTGCACAATGTGCAAGGCACAGGGGTATGACCCGCTAAATATTCATGCACAAAATACTCAAGGATTTGCTTGTTGAAAACTTCACGGGCATCGTAGGTTATATGTGGGATACCGAGACGTTCTGCCAAATTACGGGCATCTTCCAGATATTCGGTCGAGCTGTTCAGTTCATAAAAACGGAAAGTGACTCCGGTTACTTCATAACCGGCTTCCAGCAGTCTCATGGCAGCTACAGAACTATCCGTTCCACCACTCATACCTAACAATACTCGTTTGTTTTCTTCCATCATGCTGCAAAATTAAGGATTTTCCCGTATCTTTCCTCCAAAGAAAAAAGTCTTTTCTTTATTCAGCCGGTGTACAAATCTCGCGATTTATATATAAATTTGCACAAAAATGGCACTATATGAAATATAAACTTATCGTGCTCGATCTTGACGGCACACTCACTAATTCCCAAAAAGAGATTACTCCCCGCAACAAGGAGACATTGATACGTGTACAAGAACAGGGCGTCCGGTTGGTACTGGCATCGGGGCGACCGACTTATGGTATTGTCCCGCTGGCAAACGAACTACGTATGAATGAATTCGGCGGATTCATCCTGTCTTATAACGGGGGAGAAATCATCAATTGGGAAACACAGGAAATGATATACGAAAATGTTCTCCCCAATGATATTGTTCCGGTGCTTTATGAAAGTGCGCGCGCTCACCATCTGAGTATATTAACTTATGACGGAGCACAAATCGTGACCGAGAACTCCCAAGACCCATATGTACAGAAAGAAGCTTTCCTGAATAAAATGGAAGTGCGCGAAACAAACGATTTCCTGACAGACATCACACTGCCGGTAGCTAAATGCCTGATTGTAGGAGATGCCGACAAACTCATTTCACTGGAAGCCGAACTTTGTCTCCGGTTGCAAGGACGCATCAACGTCTTCCGTTCAGAACCTTATTTTCTCGAATTAGTCCCGCAGGGAATCGACAAAGCCTTGTCTCTCGGTGTCCTATTAAAAAAAACAGAAATAGGACGCGAAGAAATCATAGCCATGGGTGATGGTTACAACGATTTGTCGATGATAAAGTTTGCAGGATTAGGCATTGCCATGGGCAATGCACAGGAACCGGTGAAAAAAGCGGCGGATTATATCACTTCAAGCAATGAAGAAGACGGCGTAGCCGAAGCAATCCATAAGTTTCTCTATTAACAATAGGACGCATATTCAGATTTTATACTAACTTTGCCACTCCAATAAAACAAATATAAAATGTTATGGAACATCAACTTACCATCTACAACACCTTAGACAGAAAGAAAGAGACCTTCGTGCCGCTTCATGCCCCCCATGTAGGCATGTACGTGTGCGGACCGACTGTTTACGGAGATGCCCACCTAGGACATGCCCGCCCGGCTATTACTTTTGATGTATTATTCCGCTATCTCACCCATCTAGGATACAAAGTACGCTACGTACGCAACATTACCGATGTAGGACATCTGGAACATGATGCTGACGAAGGAGAAGACAAGATTGCCAAAAAGGCACGCCTGGAACAATTGGAGCCAATGGAGGTTGTCCAATATTTCCTGAACCGTTACCACAAAGCAATGGAAGCACTGAACGTACTCCCTCCAAGCATCGAGCCGCATGCCTCGGGGCACATCATCGAGCAAATCCAACTGGTACAGAAGATTCTGGATGCAGGATATGCCTATGAAAGCGAAGGCTCCGTCTACTTCGACGTAGCCAAATACAACAAAGACCACCATTACGGAAAACTATCCGGACGCAATCTGGACGACGTACTGAATACCACCCGCGATCTTGACGGACAAAGCGAAAAGCGCAATCCTGCCGACTTCGCCCTTTGGAAAAAAGCACAACCGGAACACATCATGCGCTGGCCGTCTCCCTGGAGCGACGGTTTCCCCGGATGGCACGCCGAATGTACCGCCATGGGGCGCAAATACCTGGGCGAACACTTCGATATCCACGGAGGAGGAATGGACCTGATTTTCCCGCATCATGAATGTGAAATCGCACAATCGGTAGCCTCACAAGGCGATGACATGGTCCACTACTGGATGCACAACAACATGATTACCATCAACGGAACCAAGATGGGCAAATCACTCGGCAACTTCATCACCTTGGACGAATTCTTCAACGGCACCCATAAGCTGCTGGCACAAGCCTACACACCAATGACCATCCGTTTCTTCATCCTGCAAGCTCACTACCGCAGCACGGTAGACTTTAGCAATGAAGCACTGCAAGCAGCGGAAAAAGGGCTGCAACGACTGATGGAAGCCATCGACGCATTGGATAAGATTACTCCCGCACCGGCAACTTCTGCGGGAATCAATGTGAAAGAACTGCGCGCCAAATGCCATGAAGCAATGAATGACGACTTGAACACACCGATTGTCATCGCACAGCTTTTCGAAGGTGCCCGCATCATCAACAATATCATTGCCGGCAATGCCACCATATCTGCCGAAGACCTGAAAGACTTGAAAGAAACATTCCATCTGTTCAGCTTCGACATCATGGGATTGAAAGAAGAAAAAGGTTCTTCCGATGGCCGTGAAGCAGCCTACGGCAAGGTAGTAGACATGTTGTTGGAGCAACGCATGAAAGCAAAAGCCAATAAAGACTGGGCTACTTCCGATGAAATTCGTAATACATTGACTGCACTCGGATTTGAGGTAAAAGATACGAAAGACGGTTTCGAGTGGAGATTGAATAAATAAAATGAGAAACAACGCACCTCACAGTACAAACTAAAAATAAAGAAGACCGGCTCATCACGAACCGGTCTTCTTTATTTTCATTACTTTTCATGCATGAGCATTTCAACAGGTTGCCCATGTTGGCAAGTTACCGTCAATACGGTATTCTCTCCCTGTTGCTCCAACTGAATATTTTCCATCGGAACCGTCAATGTCCAGTGCCCCTTCAAGCGTATCTTCTTACGGATAGGACGACTCGGCTCCTTCGTCGTATAAGCCTTCTCTTTTATATTCAGATTAGGGTCACAGACACTCAGACGGATACCTTTATCCGGTTCCCTCATATACATTACCATCGTTTCAGCAGGAATAGCGGAAATCAGTTTGTCACCGTCGGGGCGGTAAGTTTCAAAAGCAGCATATGCCGTAATCCCTGTTTTTTTATCATATACCACATGAGCTGTCTGATTGCGTTGCAAGACCTCATATGTCGGAGTTTTACGCACTTCATCCAAATCAGTGGCAGAGGGTTGTATCAACACCATATATTCATACGTTCCATCCTTCGGAGCCTTACCATGCTCAATCCAAGCCGAGGAGAACTTTCCCTTAGTCACCGCACGGGTCTTTTCATGGCGTGACTCCTGTTCCGCAACCTGCGAACGCACAGTTCCGTCTACGACATGATAATAATTATCATAGCCGTCATGCAGCCAATAATTATCATCTCCTACTTTAGAATCCACTCCATTGTATTTGGTCTGGAAAAGGGTCGTTTCCGTCGGATAATCCGTATTACTGTTTGTTATACCCGTTCCCAGACAAATCATCCGGTTATCAAAGCAGAATACAGATTTACGGGCAACGAAATCCGGTGTAAAGTTCTTATAGTCACGTTCCATCAGCTTCATGGCAAACATGCCATTCTTCCCTTCCAAAGAACTGCTGCCTGAGAAATTCTCTTTAGAATGAGCCATGGTAGTTCCCTTCAGCGGGCTATCCAACAGTTCGAAAGGTAAATGAATGGTCGTAGTACCGGGCAAACGGTTCCAGTCCCATCCTTCCTGTACAAAGCCGCTGCCGGCGCGTGAAACGGGATTTCCCTTGCCCATAATCTGCACCGAGCCATAACTCTGATAACGTCCGTAACGATTGTCCTTCACATAAATTTCAGAACCCCATACATCAGTCGTATATCCTTTCAGTGTCACCATCCAGTCCGCACGGCGAAAAATACCTGCCGAGCCGTAGTTGTAGACAAAAAAGCCTTGCGGAGCCTGTGCCGGCTGCACACCCTCTTTCTTAAAGAAACGTGCATTCGGAGTATCTTCGTTGCGCACGAGACGCAAATAATCAGCAGCCAGCCCACGGTCGAATGTATTCCCCCGGCCGGACAAGTCGCCGGACAAAGCAATGTTGGCAAACGCTTCAATATCATCACTTCCCATCTTCCCTCCAAAAGGATGACGTCCGCTGATACCGATACCCCATTCATAAAGATTACAATAGTTGCGCATGGCAATAAAAGCGGACTTCATATGCTGGCGCGCCTCTTTTGTCAGTTCAAAGCTCGTCCCATTAGTGAAAGCGATGAATTGTCCCACTGTAGCCAATACACCGGTGGTATAGCCCGGATAGAAACCGCCATGATGGAAAGTAGTGCCGTCCACTTTTATACCGCCAATCGTTCCTGGCGTATATCGCAAGGAAGAAGACAGCCAACGGGATAAGCCGTTCAAAGCCTGTTCCTGTTCTCTGGCATCGGGGAACATCATAGCAGAGATAAATTTCGCCATCAATAACGTATGCCAGGAGTCCAGCAGTTCGTCACGCGCCGGGGGACAAGGCTGGCGGGTTTCCTGCAAAGCCGCCCAAAAACGTAACGTAGAGAGATAAGCGTCCCGATGAGGATGTTTATAAATCAAATCACGTATCAACCAGGCAGTCGTATATATCTTACGCACCTGATAACCATAATGATGATTCGTCCCCATACCGCTACCGAACGCAAATCCCTGGTCAATGGCATAGTCGAATACAGTGAAATAGTTCTTCTCCGACGTCTCATTCTGATTGTAATACATATCATAGGCAAAGCCGGAAAGCATGGTTTCAATATCATTCCATGACATTTCCCCTTTCTTCTTGTCCTGTTCGTCGGGTGCCACAATAGGTGTCCCTATAAATCCCGTTCCGGCAATGGACGGGCTAATTGCAGCTTTCTCAAATGTCTTATAAGCGGCGTTAATCTGTCCCTGCGGTGCTTTTTTCACTTCAAGAAAGTCAGTCAGCCGCTGTTCGATGGTTTTCAGTTCTTTCTTTTGCCGACCGGTCAACTTAGATGCTAACGGGACATCATATGATTGCTGTTCCCACTTCCACACGAGACACCAGTGCCAGAGGTCACGATTAGACAAGCCGTTATTGGACGGCAATTGCTGGTCGGGAGTAGTGCGAAGATTCATCTTCTTCTCAGGAAAAGTCAGACGGTCAAGGAAAATACGTCCTTTCCGGTTGGGAGCAACCAGCCGGTAAGCAACGATATTCTTGTCGTTCTTCCCTCCTTTCATATACTCGAAAGAGATCCAACAAGCCCGCCAACCGGCTGCCTGTAAATGATAAGAGAACCAATAAGAGACTTCGCCCGCCTTATTCAGAAACTCGAAACGGATAGAATCCTGCTGCGGTTTCTCATTATAAATCCACAAAGTAATGCCAAACAGCTTCTCTTTCTTCGCATTGAGTGATAAAGGAGAGATTTGAACATTTAAAGCAGAACCGGGTTGAAAATCCCATTCCAGGCTGCTCTCCCCCTCTTTATAAAAGAGAGAGGATGCTTTCAGTTCTCCTTTTCCCGAAATTTTGAACGCTTCAGGCACTCCGTCTTCAAAGCCGATGAATTGGGCACAAGCGGAAGAGATACTTCCAAGCAATAATAGTATGATGAAACAAGTATTTTTCATTCAATCGCATATTAATTTTCATTCAACTACATAGGTTCCTGTTAATAAGGAATTCTATCCGACAGAATCTTTTCCGTGTACCAAGGATCGTCAATTTCCTTTAGCATAATTCCCATTTCACGATAAAGTCGCTCCACGACTTCCTTATTTTCTTCCAAAGGCAGGTTGTGCAACTGATAAGGATCATTCAAGTCATCAAACAGAAGGCTCTTCTTTAGTTGCTTCGTATTGCGGTCGATATATAAAGCCAATGTATATTGTGCGGTCTTGATACCTCTCGAAGAAGGGAAATAAGTCTGTACCAATCCGTTTTCATCCTTTTCACCGTCCAAATTCTGGATATACAGCGCACCCGCCGGGCGGACAATTTCCGCCTTTTCATCGAAGAAAAGAGGAGCGAAGTTACGCCCTTGCACTTCTGCCGGAATAGAATCACCCAATCCGCACAAACCAAGCACAGTAGGCATAATATCCGGTGATGACAGCAGCAAGTCATCTACTCCCGGTTGAATCTTGCCCGGAAAACGAACGATAAACGGAATATTCATTGATTCGGAGTAAGGCGAGTTCTTCGGGTCTTCGATACGTTGGCTGCACATCGTCTCGCCATGATCGGAAGCGAAGATAACAACCGTATTCTTATCCAGTCCCAAGTCTTTCAGCGTTTCCAGAATCTGACCGAAGGCACGGTCCACTCCCGTTACAGAAGCAAAATAATAACGGGCAGATTCCGCCTTTTTCATCTTCAGGTCTACGTTCGGACGAATCAGCAAGCTATCCAAAGGTTTATCCTTGTAAAAGTTGAAATCCTGCTCTTCGCAGTCGTCCAAAGAACGATACGGACTATGAGGCGGGTTCATGCCTACCATAATAAAGAAAGGTTTCTTTGTATCGCGCACGTTACCCTCATTCTTCAGATATGAAACCACCTTGCCCGATTCATGCAAAGGCGACCATTCTTTCGGGTCGTGTCTTTTGCCGTCCGTATCCCAATAGTGAGGATTCTTATGTTCATCAAACGTACCGTAAGAATACCAGTAGTTAAATCCGTGACGACGCTCTTTCGGAGTATAAGCATCCCATGCCGGGCGTTTGGATTCTACATATTGTCCCGGGTGTTCGGGGTCGTTCGGAGTCGGAAAATCGGCATGAAGTTTTCCGAAATAAGCACAGTCATAACCGGCTTTGCTGAACACATCACCGATACATTCGGCATCCTCGCGCAACGAACTGATGGGACGCGTAGAATTACAGTTCAAAGGCACACCGCTCCGATTGGGATACATACCAGTCAATAACATTCCACGATGAGGGCTACTCAGCGGACAGTTGCTCTGTGCAGAAGACAACACCATGGATTCGCGGGCAAACGCATCCAAATTGGGGGTATGAACAGGATCGCCCTGAAAATTCACTTTATCCCGGAATCCGTCCTGACTCCAGAATCCCATTGCCTGGTTACGGTATTGGTCGGGAAATACATAGATAATATTGGGATGATCAGCTTGTGCCGCCACTTGCTTTGGAACCTTGCAACCCTGTGCCGCAAACAAAGTCAGGCCACCTACCAAAAGATTTATAGGTTTATTCATGATAATGATAGTTAACGATAAACGGATTATAATAAAGATAACAAACAAACGAACGGTGAACGACGGACAAGCTATATACAGAAGCCTATGTTCATCATTTACCGTTCGCTGTACATATCAATGAGATTTATTTCTTTTCGAGCTCTCTTTTGCGCATCAGCGCTTCCAAGAAGTAATAGTCGGCATAGTTCAGAGGAACATCAATTTCCTGACCGTGAGGAATACTGCCCACCGAGTGCATCAGGATAAAGTTGCCGTTAGTACCCACCTCTGCACGATAAGCGGGCGAACCCAGACTTACCATAATCTTATCGGCAGTCTCCTTGTATTGGTTGCCCGGCAGATAGCCGTCCAATTCGTAGAGGGCAGAAGCAGTACAAGCCGCAGCGGAAGCGTCACGAGGTTCATTCGGAATGTTCGGTGCATCATAGTCCCAATAAGGAACGAGGTCTTCCGGCAAGTTCTTATTATTGAAGATAAAATTATATACTTTTTGTGCCTGGTCGAGATATTTCTTGTCTTTCGTATAGCGATAGCAGGTAGTATATCCGTAAATAGCCCAAGCTTGTCCGCGAGCCCAAGATGACTCGTCCGCATACCCTTGTGCAGTTTGTCTCTTGCGCACTTCACCGGTTTCAGGATCGTAGTCTACTACATGATAACAACTGTTGTCCGGACGGAAATGGTGTGCCATGGTCGTATCGGCATGTTTCACTGCAATGTTATAGAAAGTGGAATCTCCGGAAAAAGCCGTCGCTTCAAACAGTAATTCGAGATTCATCATATTATCAATAATCACCGGACACTTCCATCCACGTGTTCCCTGCCAGCCTCTATCGGCATCCCATGACTGAATAACACCTGCATTCGGACGGAAACGGGTAGAGAGCGACTTGGCTGCTTCGACAATCACATCCTTATATTCTTTCTTGTCAGCCAGACGGTATCCGTTCAGATAGCTGCAACCAATCATGAAGCCAACATCATGATGCCATTTCAGATACTTCACAGAATCAAGAGCTTCCGTATATTTTTCAGCCAGCGGCAACCATTTCTTATCTCCGGTCAGGTTATAAGTCAGCCACATGCTACCAGGATAAAAACCAGAGCACCAATCGTCGATAGGTATATAAGATATACTACCGTCTTCGTTGATAGTTCTCGGATTCAAAATCTTTCCGGACTTTTCGATAATATCCGTTTGAATCGTGTTTTGTGCCACTGCGTTGTCGATGTTGTCCTGAATAAAGTCTACTTCAGCTTTTTTTTGTCCACCGCAACTCGTAAAGATCAAAAGGGAAAGTCCTAATGCACTAAGAATTGTTTTCATAATACAGGGATTATTTGTTAAGTGATTAATTTTCTTGATTGCAAAAGTAGTGCATTTCAAAAGAATAGACCGGCCTAAATAATCCAAATGAGGGACAATTTTGGTACATTTGCGGAAGAAATATCGAAAAAGAATAATTATCATGACCCCACAAGAATTCTTCAAGAATGACCTTTTTGCCGAAAACGCAGGTGTAGTGCTGCTCGAAGTACGCAAAGGATACAGCAAAACCAAACTGGAAGTAAAACCCGAACATCTCAATGCAGGAGCACGGACACAGGGCGGAGCCATCTTCACACTGGCGGACCTGGCGCTTGCCGCAGTAGCCAATTCACACGGCACACTGGCTTTCTCGCTCTCCTCCAGCATTACCTTTCTGCGGGCAAGCGGACCGGGTGATACTCTTTATGCCGAAGCACGCGAACGCTACATCGGTCGGAGCACAGGGTGCTATCAGGTAGACGTAACCAACCAAAACGGAGATTTGATTGCCACTTTCGAATCAAGTGTATTCCGAAAAGACCAGAAAGTTCCTTTCGAAGTTCAGGAATAAAAAAACAGACAGGGCTGAAAGTACATCCGTAAAGGTCACTTTCAGCCCTGTCTGTTTTCTCTCTTTATCTATTTTTTTACAATGGAAGTCAGCGGATGGCGATTCCCCTGTACATCATTCAAGAACGCCTTTGCCGAACCGAAGTTCAAGAACAAATCGAGACGGACGGGAAGATGATTCAAGTCGTCCGTCACAAAGAAGGTTATGACTTCCTTTTCTTTCCCTTTCTTATCATATTCGACCAATGAGAAAATCAGGCAACGATAAGTAACCCCGTTCTCGGCTTTTACGTTTTCCTTGCCGCGATAGATAAGCGTCTGCTCTTCCACCTTACGTCCCGTAGCCATCGGAAACTTTATCTTCTGCCCTACCTTATAGTCGGCAGGGTCGTACGAACGTGCCTGCGCCAAGATGCTGAGCATATCGTAGATGCAACGGCTGTCACTTGCTTCGGAGTCGGCATACGTCCCGTCGCGGTACGTACGTTTCTGATTGACATGGCAAAGCCCGTCTTTGTACGAAAACCAGGCCTCGTCAACCGTGTAGCGTTTGCCCTCTTCGGCGCCTTTGCGGAAATAGCGCGGTTCGAGCCGCTCGCCGATGACGCAGGTCAGCGTATCGCGCATCTTGAAGAAGAAGTCGGCACGTTTGCTGCCTATGGCGAGCAGATTCATCCGGTAGGCGGGTTCCGACCGATAGGTAGTCGCGTTGGTCGTAAGGCTGGCAAGTCCGGCCTTCACCCAGACAAACTTCCAGTTGAAGTACAAATCGTACATCACGTGTTCGCCCGTCTGAAACGCATCGTTCTTCGCCTCACATTGGGCACTGGCGGGAAGGGCGAAAATTCCCATCAGCAATGCCACAGTCCCGATTATCAAGCTACGGCGAAAGCTAACGGCGCCTGTTCTGATTATTTCTATCTTTCTTCTTCTTGTCTTCATCTGGCTTTTGTTTTTTAAGCTCATCCGGTTTCTGTTTATCCACAGGAGTCGCATGAATATCCCATGGTTGTGTCACGTCCCACAATGCCTTATAGTCTAATATTGCCGGATAATAGAAAACAGCTTCCGGTTGCAGACCTTTTGCAAAGTCTCCCGTATCCCATTCTCCGTTTCCATTTGTGTCGTTAATCAGCCGGGCTGCATATTTTCCAGGATTCAAGAAATAGAAATCGGCCATTCCATCTTTCACTATACGCTTACGGACCACCTTGTCTTGCGCGTCAAGCAGTTCGACGAATGCCAACGAATCAGCCCCCGTCACACTGAAATGAAGCGTGAAGTATTCATCCTCACTACGCACTTTGAATCCTTGCTTTATCTTATCGGTAAACAATCCGTATATACCATGGAAAGCCGTAGAGTCTACCTCAAACTCGTATTCAAAAGTCGGTTCCCAATCATAATACAAGTTAAACTTCTTCTGATTCAGGGAGTCCTGTTCAAACTCAAACGGTATGTCCTTCCAAAGCGTATCCACTTTCTGCCGCAGATGAATAGCGGTACTGTCAAAACCGGCTATCGGTTCATCGAAATTCAGAGAGACATAACCATACACCTCCATTGACGAAGGCGCGCTGACATTCACCGGCAGGAACTTCGTAGGTTCCGGCTCGTCGTCCTCATCATCTTTCTTTTTCTTCTTTTTCTTCTTCTCCTTTTCCGGCTCGTCTTTCTTGTATTTCTGCTTCGAAACCAGGTTCAAGGTATCCGTACGGGGTACCAACTGATTCAAGGTATCCGTATAAAGATAAGTCAGGCTCATGGAAAGCGTATCCTGCTTGAAGAGCAAGGAGTCTTTGACCCAATAATGAATCGTATCGTTCCGCTGGTTCTTTTCGATGATAAAAGCATCCTTTTCATCAAAGTTCAATCCTTTCAGCACAGGCAGAGTGTCTGCCTTACCCGCAAAATAGAAAGTAAACTTATGTGGTACAAGCCTTTCGGATTTGATAAGATATTGCGAATAATTCAGTTCTTTGAAAGCCCGGAGAATTACGTCGTCCGGCAGATAATGCATATACTTCTTCTCAACAATCGTATCATAGGTCAATGAATCCACCCAGGCTGTATCCATACGGATACGTTCTTCCATACGAGGGATAATCAGCGAATCATGAAAAGCAATCACCTCGCTCTTCTGATTGAAAGTAAAATTCTGGTCGGCATCCATCAGCCCGTAAATGCGGTACTTGCCGGGAGCTATGCCGCGGATGGAGAAACGGCCGCGACTGTCGGTGCGTGCCACGCGGTCGAAAGGCAACTTGTTGAAAGCCGAATCGTTTAGGTTGGAATGCAGCCCTACAAGAATGCCTTTGATAGGTTCCAGATTAGAGGCATCAAGTACTGTTCCCGACACTTCCATCGTGTCTATCTGCGCACCGGTAGAAAAGGTGAATGCAAAGTTTCCCAACGGGTTACCTTCATTATTGTCGACAATGGCATCCGAAAAGTCAATGGTATAGGTAGTGTTCGGTTTCAAAGAATCAAGCAGGTTCACCTGTATCCGTTTTCCGGAAGCCTTGATTTCGGGTTGCTGTATCTGAGGTGGGGAAACAACGACTTTCTCGGTTGCCTTCTCCAATTTGATAAACTCGTCAAACTGAAGAGAAATCTTAGTTCTCTGGCTATTCACCGCACCGGCTGGCGGATTACTGCCGATGAAACGGGGAGGGTCAAAATCCCGCGGTCCACCTTCCGGTCTTCCAATGCTGGCACAAGAATAGAGCATGACCACCAGCGTTACTACCGAAAGGGTCCTGCGAATGATTTGCTTTATCTTTTGATTCTCAAATTGTAACATGATGCAAAAATAAGGGTTCTTATTCAATAAACACCACACTTTCTAGCTAATTTATTAAAAAACGCTAGGGTGGCTTAGGTTAATAAACAATTTCGATGAGGTTTTTATTTCTTTTTTTGCAGAGTGATTCGTTTTATGACTGAACCGCCCTTCTAATTGCCTTGCATTATTTCATGAATACATTCTGAGACTAATAGACATTCAGTAATTATAAAATAAATACAAACTGTTTTTTCTTATTTCTTGATATTTACGAGTATAGATCGTATAGGGTTGTATATACGGTCAAATAATGTCATTTCTTCAGTAATTATATCCGCTGTTCCCGGCATTTCCTGACTAAACTGTAGTGTTTTACCATAATTAGTACGCAGCCCATGCGGCAAAGATACATCAACTAAATAATTCTTCTCATATGGCATCAGGGATATAGCCTGTACTATTCCTTGCACAAGTCCAAATTCCATATATGGATAACTATCTAATTTAATACTGACTTTCTGCCCTATTTTCACTTTACCGGATTTTGCCGTCGGCAGTAATAATTTGCCTACTAACTGGTTTTCTACTGGAATAATAGTCATTACTTCTTCGCCAGGTGTTACATATTGACCTATAGACCAATATTTTGAGAATGATGCTTTACCCTCATAAGGAGCCACTATAGCAAAATTTTGAATCCACTGATTTAGTTCTGTACGCATATTCTTGAAAGCAGTTTCCATATCTTTTATTAACAGATTCTCTTTCTCAATAGATTGGTCTGTATTCTCTATTAATGCATGTGATAATTGGCTTTTCTGTATTCTAATATTCTCTATTTCTGCTATATTGGTCATTAATGATACTTTCTTTTGTATTAATAGACTCTTCGCTTGTTCGTATTCAATCATAGTAGCAGCGTTACCGACAAATAAAGTACTGTCTCTTTTGAAAGCTTGCGCTGCAATATCACAATTGGCATTTTCAAGTTCATATTTTTTTATTAAAGATTGTTCATACGAGGCAGTATGCTGTATTTCTTTCAATAGTGCTTGCTGTTTTTTCTCATATGTTTTGAGCCTACAAAATATGTCGTATGATTCAATTGCCTTTTGAAGTACAGAAAAGGAGTTTGTTAAATCACCAAGTTCAAGATTTTTTTTCTTCTCAAAAATATCTATTACTTTTTTATATTGTTCTGTGCTTATAGAGTCCATTACTAATTTCAGCCATAACACATCATCCACATTTGCGGAATTCTTTATTACGGCAAGAATTTGGTTCCTCTTGACAATATCGTCTTTTTCAACATACATTTTCTCAATAAGTCCTCCACCTTTATTTATTAAATGAGAGGGTGGCAGATTTGTGGTTATATTAATACTGCAACTAATAGTTTCCGGATAATAGAAAAAAGCACTTCCAACTAATAATATCAATACGCTGGCACAAATGACACCAATACCGGTTCGCATGATCCAATTAGGAGACTTTCCCAGTATAGCATCAATCTCAGAAGTCCGAAGTTCTATGTTATTTTCATTTCTTTCCATTATTCTGATAGGTTTAGTTGATTCTTTACTAATGTGTAATAGTATCCTTTTTGATTAAGCAATTCTTGATGATTTCCTATCTCTACAATCTTGCCTTTATCTAACACTACAATTTGATCGGCATTCTGTACGGTACTCAATCGATGTGCAACTACTACTACGGTTCTACCCTCAAAGAAGCGTTCCATATTTCGCATAATTTCAGATTCATTATTTGCATCCAGTGAATTAGTTGCTTCATCAAAGAATATGAAATCTGGATTTTTATAAACGGCACGTGCTATTAGAATGCGTTGCTTTTGACCTTGACTAATACCACTGCCTTCTTTACCTATTACCGTATTATAGCCAGAGGGAAGTTCTTCAATAAAATCATGAATATTTGCAGTAATAGCAGCATTGTACAATCTTTCTTTATCTATATCGTCATCTCCAATAGCTATATTTTCAGCCACAGATTCTGAGAACAGATACCCTTCTTGCATAACAATGCCGCATTTCGACCGCCAAAAACGAGGATTAATATGATTAAGGTCTAAATGCCCGATCTTAATACGCCCTTTATCAGGAAGGTAATTTCCCATTAATAATTTAATCAATGTTGTCTTACCGCTACCACTAGCTCCAACAATTGCAGTGACCTTATTTTGAGGAATTACCAAGTTTATATCCGATAGAACAGGAGTTAATTTAGGACCTAAATAGCTAAAATTAAGTCCTTCGATTCTAATATTATGGTCTTTTGGCTCCAATTCCGTTATATCATCTTCAGTTATTTGGTCTTCATTAGCTTGGAAATGAACTTCTCCCAGACGTTCCAAACTTATTTTAGCATCTTGATAAGCATGTATAAACCCTATCATATTTTCGATAGGACCTCTTAGTTGTCCTATTATATAGGAGAGAGACATCATCATACCAAGCGTCATTCGTCCTTCAATAACTTCTTTTGCTGCTATAACAGATAATATAATGTTTAAAGTTTGAGAAATAAAAAAAGCTCCCCCACTTTGTACTTGATCAATAGATACCCCTTTAACCGTGACTTCGAAAAGTTCAGCTTGTATTTTCTCCCATTTACAACGCACTTTATTTTCGCAATTATTCAATTTTATTTCCTGTGCGCCTTCTATTATCTGGATAATATTACTTTGATTTTTTGCCGCTTTCTCAAAACGCTTAAAATCCAATTGCCTACGTACTCTTAAAAAAAGGAATATCCAGCCCATATAGATAGAATGCCCTATCACAAATATGATTAGTATTTGCATATTATAGATAGCAAGTATGATGCCGAACACAAAAAAATTGAATAATGAAAAGAAAGTCGCAAGAGAGGAACTTGTGAGAAAGCTTTCAATACGCGAATGGTCTCCAATGCGCTGCATGATATCCCCGGTCTTTTTTGAATCAAAAAAACGAATGGGTAGTTTTAGTAATTTAAAAATAAAATCAGAGATTAGCGCAACGTTTATTCGTGTATTAATATGCGTAAATATCCAGCTTTGTATGAAACCAACAGACAATTGGCTAGTCGATAAAATTAATTGCGTGACTAATATTAGAATAATAAAATTCAAATTATTATTCAATACACCCACGTCTATCATCGACTGAGTCAAGAATGGAAATATTAACTGGAACACTAGTCCCAGCAACATTCCCAAAACGATCTGCACAAACATTTTTTTGTGAGGACGAAGGTAATTCAAGAAAAATAAAATACTCTGCTTTTTAGTTTCATCATTGATACCTTTGTCATAAAAATGAATGGATGGCGCCAGCATTAAAACCATTCCCTTCTCTTTTCCTTTATCAACAGAACTGAGCCATCCATCACAAAACTCTTCTATACTATACTTCAAACGCCCAAATGCAGGATCAGACACATACACTGTACCTTTAGGCTTACTCCCGGACTTATGAATTTTTATTTTATACACCACAACAAAATGATCTTGTTTCCAATGGACAATACAAGGCAATATTACCTTATTTGCCAGTTTGGAAAAGTCTGTCTTGATGCCCATAGCACGAAAACCAATACGTTCTGCCGCATCGCTAATGCCTAACAAAGTGACTCCGTTACGGTTTGCATAGCAATACTCCCTTAAGGTTTGCAGAGAATGCATTTTACCGTAAAATTTAGCAATCATTTGCAAGCAGGCCGGACCGCAATCCATCGAGTCGTGTTGATGATAAAAAGGAAAATCCATATAAGTCCTTTTAATTAAGTAGTTTTATTAACTTATTGATTTCGCAGCTTGTAACGCTTTCATTTTTCCATCATATAGATTTCGAATAAATGTATCCACATTCACATCAGCTGTGGTTAATGGACATATAGTATGAAGCAACTCTTTAGGAGTTTCCAGAAGTTTTTGGGAACAAGGTCCAGTACACAAAGGCATATGCTTACAGGCCAGACACATTTCATTTTCAAATGTTGCCTTTGCATACATTTTCCTCATTTTCTCTTGATTCCATAATATATGCCCATCATCTTGCAACTCTCCCAACACATACTCGTCAGAATAAGCTCTTGCAGTACATTTATATATTTTCCCGTCAAAATTGATTTCCGTATGATAATAACGGTCTACATAACATGTATGTCCTTTCAAAACTGACAAACAACTTGAAGGATTCTCTGCGTCATATCCCAACTCTTTGCAATATTCAAATATAGCTAGTTTATTAGGATTATTACCTTCCTCGTTTCTTTTACTTTCAGTTTGCCACACACGTTGGAAGCTTGGACTTATTTTATGACGATATTTAGCAGGAATCATTTCGAAGACTTCTTTCATATTACTTTTCTCAAGCGTCTGGGTGTCATAGTTTATACGTAACGTTACGTTAACATCGGGGATATTATCACATAAATAATAAATTCCCTGAAGTATTTGCTTGTAAGATGGAGCCCCATTCATATTCCGTATCCGATTATGTCTTTTTTCATCACCATCCAGTGTTATCTGGAAATGCTTCATGCCCAACTCATTCATCTTTTTAGCCCTTTCTTCTGTTATCAATGAACCATTTGTTGTTGCTTGAGTGAAAAAAGGCAATCCATTTTCTGTCATTATATCACGAAGTTGTTCGGATAAAGGAACAATAATCTCGTCAAAATATAATAAAGGCTCCCCTCCAAACCAATCAAGGAGCAAACTACTTATCCTTTCTTCTTTAATCATTAATTTTACATGCTTTTTTATTTTTTCTATGGTCTCTTCATTCATTTTCCCCGCAACGTGGTCTTCATAGCAATACCAACACCTGAAATTACATTCCAATGTAGGATTAATGACCAAGCGATAGGTCTTATCCAAAAAAACTTTCTTGTGATTTATAAGTCGAATAACATCTTTCTGATCCCTTTCCATATCAGTGATAAATTCCCAATCTACAAACTTCTTGAACACAGAATTATATTCTAATTCAAAAGAAATAAGATCATTGAATTGGTTCTGAAGAAATATATGTTCTTGTTCTGATACAGAGAAGATTTGACCGGAAATGCTATTGAAGTAAATTGTCCGATCTCCGTTGTTAACATAATAATTATAAAAGCTTAATTGATACATATCTTCTAACGTTTATGGTTATACAATTCTATCATTTTTTTAAGATCATCCAGTGTAAACGTTTCATGGAAACAATCGATACTCCATGGCACATCTGGCGTCACATCTACATCATATCCATGAGCTTTTTTGGCACAAATGAACGGTAAATTAGTATTCGGTAATTTATATCTGACTAATGGCGCATAAACCTGATAATAATGTCCGGGGGGTTCTCCCACCAATATACCTCTATGAGAGTTTTTCATTAACAAATAAAACAAATGTGCAGCCGAATATGTCCAATGTCCAGCTATAACGAATACATGACCGCTGTAACCAGTTATCACTTGTGGATAAATATAATTCCCTGTTCCCTTATCTACAACTACTACAGTGTCATGCTGCAATTTATTGAATAATGCAAGAACAGGTCCATCTCCTCCCCCAGTATTTTTCGATATATCAATAAACAGGTATTTATAATCATTAATTTTCTTTTCAACAAAAAGAGTATCAAGTGTTTTTTGAAAAGTCTCAATTAAACCGTCTTCTGCCAAACATGGTAAGCTAAATGAATTCACTTCGAGATACGCAATTGATTCTTCAGGGTAAAGTTTATAGTCAAATGGAATACCTGTAAAAGCTTTGTTAAAATCCGTAAAATGGTCTTGGATTCCTATTTCAGTTTTTACTATTTCCTCTCCACTTTCTCCTTGATATACAACTTTATAAGGTGGAACTAATTTTAATACAGAATATGTTAAGGAAGGAAAATACCCTCTTAAATGACATAATCGCAACTTCGGGTTTTCTTCTGCCCATATACATTTGTCTAGTTCGTGAATAATCTTATGAGCTTCCATTCCATTGATTGATATCACTTTCATACCATTCATAAAGATCTCATTATCAGTAACACTGTCAGGATACAAATAAGAAGCACCTCCGTAAACCAATGGAAATGAATGTTTTAGATCAATATAATCCATGCCGGAATGTCCATCTAAACAATGTTGAAGTCTTAACATTGTTCTCCATAAATCAACAATATTCATCGAATCCGTGAGCATACTTCGTGCTTGCTCCACTTCTTTATTGAAATAGTCTTCCGTAACGAATGCATACAAATTAGGATGCTTCGTCCTCAAAGTATTTATGTAATAGTCAAAATCTTCTGTAACTTGAGCAAAAGAATAGATTGGTACTCTCTCCTGAGAATACGATACTTTTACTAAAAGAAAAAGCCAGACTAATACTATATATTTTTTTTTCATACAACTAGGGAATTACGAGTTAAAGCATAAGCCGACTTTACAAAGTATTAATCAGCTTATGCTCATCGCTGTAGTTTTTTATATGAACAATTATATAATACATAATTGTTTTACTACAATAAACTGGCAGGCTTAGCCGTTGGTTCAACTGTTGGAGATTCAGTTGGTTTGTCAGTTGGTTTTGTTGAAGGTCCGCCGCATGTCATAACATTCGTATTGTTGTCACACACTGTCCCTTTTGATGGACACTCAGTTTTTGATTGACAGACTTGAGCCGCTTTAGTACATCTTGACGTGTACACATTACATCCAACGAATGTACATGTGCCAAAAGTGTCACCTGCCCCACCGACCACATGAGACATCGTCATAGAAGTAAGTGTTTCCTCACTAAAAATGGGAGCTACCTCATCAAACTCCATGCCCAGCTTCTGAACAAGGAGTTCTTTACTAGTCAAATCTTTCTCTTTCATTTACAAGAAATTTTAATTATTAGACAATAGGTTGCATGGCTATCTAGAATCCGCAACCAGTTATATAGCTATTTATATCCTTATTCATTATCGTTTTGTAATATAGCTTTAATTCCTTTATGCTCCTATAGTCTTTAATCAGCCACTCTTTAGCTTCTTTAAATTCATCGGGGGACAGTTTCTCTATTTTGCTATATATAGTTTGCTTCAAATCTGCAGAAAATAGCGTTTCGGCAATCAATAACTTATTATAGATTTGATAGCTAATCCCGTCAGAGAACGGCAATGCTTTTCGATACATATGCCCTATGGCAATGCTTTTAAGTAAGAAACAGCCTCCTCCTTCCATCCATGCTTTCATACTGATATACGGTTCTTCATTACCATACATTTTTAGCCCCTCCAAACCTCTAAGATATTTCCAATAGCTCTTAGAGGTGAAATAAGTAGCTCCTAAAACACAAGGTATTTTAATCAATCCAGAGTCGGGAGCTATATCTTCGTAAATCCATTCCGGTTCTAAAAGTTTTTCATCATCTGTGAAGTTTATTTTTGCTCCATACGGGGTTCCTGCTTCAATCCCCCAATCTTCGTTTAGCACTTTTGTTTGGCAACAATAAATGCTATTCGGTTTTTTTCTCAATTGTTCGATTATAGCATTGCACCAGTCATCTTGGCCGAACTGCATATGAGCATCTACCGTAAGAAAATAGGGAGTTTCAATTGCTGATATTCCCATTTCACGACATGCAGCAGGCCCTATTCTTTTGTCATTCTCTATCATTCTTATTCCGAATGATTCTTCCAATTGCTTATAAGGATAACCATCGGTAGAATTATCATTAACTATGATTACATCTATCGGGCACGTTGCAGTTTCCACAATACTTATTAAGGTCCGCTTTAGGTTTTCCCCCTCATTCATGAAAGGAATTACAATACTAAGCTCTTTCATCCTTTTACACATTTATGATTTTTCTATCACGCAATTTATCTACAATCTCATAAATGGTTCGCACATATGTTTCCGGAGTGAGCATATTGTGCATATTCAAAAAGTTCCATGAAGGCAAAAACTTTTCTACGACTTCCATTCCTAAAGAGGAGTTTTTTTCGATATTGCTCACAAACCATTCTATTGCTTCTTGCCTTACAATAAGTGAACCATTTTTTTGCTCCGAATGATGCTGAGTACTGACTTGTGCCCTATGACACCGATATTGAAGCAACGTCTCTGGTATAATCCTGTTTTAATACACTTTCAATTGCCTCATTTAAGTATGCATCAGTATTGTGTACTGGCATAAACACTGTGAATGCTTTCATATTCGTATTGTTTGGTGAACAAATAGCTTATCCATATAAAATGGGGATTGCCGTTATTTCATCGCATTAATGTCACGCATTATTTTTTTGCAAAAAAAAGAAATAAAAAACGACATTCTAGAAACATCACATTGAATATTTGTTAATATCACAGATAAAATATTCATTTATCCATTATTTATGTTATTCAACATACATTCAAAGACAAAAAATGAAGCATTGAAATTCTTAACCTTACTACATTAACATAACAATTCAATATATTTCAGTAACTTTGGAATATAATCTTTATCCCTTTATAATAAGGGCTTTGGGTAGATGACACTATTTTGAGGTAACGATTTGCCAACCGTTCTTGTTGCTGTATTCTGCTTTGATATGCTTTCTTGGCAACTCATTTATGATACAAAAGTAATCAATCTTATTAGTTTTTCTATCTTTCACATGGGATTTTTTTGATAAAAACAGGTGATTATAAACTCATACATCTGTTTTTTTGTTCTTAAAACATCTATGTTAGTTTCCAATGCAAATCTGCCCCCCAAACTTTATATGTTATATCCTTTATTCCTCTTGTTTCTTGCTTCCAATATTTAGAGTCCTGAGATTTTTGTTTAATATACTCTGTATATACTTTATCCGAAACCAATATCGGATTATACTTATATGATTCTGTCTTTTTCTCAAACGAAGATATGTTATGGATGTTAATGTTTAACCCATTAGTTGAATAATATAACGCATTTGCAAGTTGTTCCGCTGTTAGTTTTCTACTATCTTTAAACCATCCATTGCGTGGTTTGTAAAGAAGGGGTGGTATTCCTAATGGATCATAATGATAGAACTCCCCTGTTACATTATAAAATTCATCTTCTACCGTTTTCCCTGCAAAGTCAGTAAGACGTGAAGCAAGATTAGCGGGTTTACCAACCCAAACTAATCCTTTATTTTCAGCGTTTTCATCTCCTTTACGTTCAATGCCGACTTTTATCACTCGCATTTCTCCATAATCGATACCTATTCCACAATGAAAATCAACATTAGAGAATATCCTATTAATCATTTGAGATATATGGTTAATTGTAATGGCGCAATTCACCGCATTGATAATACAGTTACTAATAGGAAACACAACCATCACTCTGTCTCCTATAATATTTCTAACATATCCATTATGTTCTCTTGCAGCATTCAGTACCCCTTTTGTGAATGCAGTATAAATTCGCCCCATTGTTTCTGTATAATGTTTACGGGTCAACTCTACTGAATTCCGAATATCAACAAATAAGACACAAGTTTCGATACACTTCCCTTTTTTAGCATCTCCACTTTCATATGTTAAATCGCTATCAGATAAGGAAGGTACTTTCGAAGATGTATTATACGTAAAACCTTTTGTATGAACATCATCTATCATATTCCTCACATCTGATATAAAATCTTTTAATCCCATACATTATAGAGTTATAAGTTGAATAAATGAAATCAAAACGAGCAAAAATAGGAAGGAACAAAAACACCTCACTGATTTTTTATGGTATTTGAACTTGTTATTACAAATGGACGAATTGATATATACTTGCGAATACAAATCGTTTAACATTGATTCTTCGGACTGATTTGCAATATCATTTTTAAATACATTAAAACTTCTGTTAGATATAGTGGTGAAATGCAACAGTGATTTTTCAGTCAATCCGGGCTGCTTAAATAAATTAGTGTCTATTGTTCCTTTTATAACTTGAAGCGAGTAAAAAATAGAGAGGAAAATAAGGATAAACATTGCTGCCAGTATAAATAGTTGAACGGTGTTGATTATTGAAAATACACCATTTCCTGTTTCATAATAATTGTATATTGGAAATATTAGTTGTTGGTGTATAAAACTAATGTAATCAGAGGTACACAAAATAGTAAGTACAACCCCTTCAATAGCCAATAAAATACTAGATTTCTGGTCGCAATTATTAATCCAACCATTTACTCTATCCAATCTCAAGGTTAATTCATCTTTTGTTATTCCCATAATTTCCAATTTTAGAGCAAAGGTACTACAAAAAACAACAACTACTGTAAGTGAATGGAATAAAGTGAAACAAAACGGACGAGCTAACTAATTAACCCGTCCGTTGATTGTTAATCTCTTATCTGCTCGAATAGTGTGAACTATGAGAGCGATGAGAACTGTGTGAACTATGCGAGCTATGGCTGCTATGAGAACTGTGGCTGGCGAGTAGCTTAAACTCGGCAGAGGACTGTTCCAACACCAATGATTGTTCCTGCTGCTGTTCGATTTGAGTGTCGCTGTTGGTTACCTTAGCGACAATCTTCTCACTAACAGAGGAGCAATAGCTTGCACCTGCAAGGATTGCAGAGACCGCAAAGAACAAGAGTTTCTTCATTGATACCTCCTTTTTTAAATTAAACATTCAGTTACCTAACACGATATATCGGATGATATATGTTCTATTTTCTTGATGTACGTACTATGAGCCTGTCTATTTGACTCAAAGAATCCCGCACATTGCCCTTTCAACACACAGCCATCGCATTCAGGGATATATATGTCTTTCCAATCCGAAATAGATTGCTGAGCATAGCAACGAATATCTTCGGGTAATACACATAATTGCGCATTGTAGATATAAGGCTTCATGCCTCTGTCTGCAAGCAAGAGTACCGCTTCTCGTAATTCTTCATTGTAATCGTAAGGGTCTATCCATAGTTCTTCAAAATTTTCTTTCGCCAAGCCAGTTGTTTCCATTTGCATAAAAGCTACTTGGACGACAAAAGGAAAGTTATGATAGATGAAATCTGCAAACTGAGGTAATCGCTTGTAGGTCTGTTTATGGACGACTATGCGAAGTCCAATACGCTGATGAAATAGCGCAAGGTTGTATAATCCTTGTACCGTTTTATAAAATGTCTTAGCTCCTACTATACGATTGTGCTCTTCTGCAATATCCGAGAACAATGGTATGTCTATTTGTAAATCCTGATACCGACATTTTGCCAATTTCATGGCATATTCCTTATCTGCGAATTTTACTCCATTAGAAAGAATACTAATAGCTGTTTTTGGTAATTCTTTTTTAATCTGATTTATCAACGTAAAGAGATTATCACCAATGAGCGTAGGTTCTCCTCCTGTTATACCAATCTCTTGTGTATTAGTATCCATTAACGAGATAAGCCTCAGATTGAACGGCGTTTTATCTTTCTCTTGTAAGATAGGAGGTTGTGGGCACATGATGCAACGATGGTTACAACGCTCAGTTACCATCAACGCATTGTGGTGGGAGTTAATTTCATATACAAATACGATTTCTCCCTGTTTATTAACAACGACTATATCTCCTTCGTGAAAATCGCTAATGTTATCCACTATACAGTAAGGTTTTACTTTGCTTGCGAAAGTTGCACACGCTGTGATAGTAGCTAAATAACCGAATGCGGGTTTATTCGTATCATTACAAACCAATATATTGTTGGAACGCCCAAACCAATTACCTTTACCAAAGGTAATGCGCCCTACTATGTCGTCTTCTATGTTATATGAAGTTCCTTGAATTTGTTTCATAACGCAATCAATTTAACCAAGACCAAAATATTCTGTTTATCTCTGGGTCATGTTTTTGTAATAACTCAAACAGATAGTGTATGATAGCTTTTGTTTTCTTACACATCTCGTTTGTCGGTCTAAAGCCTATCATATCGCCTTGCTCAGACATATTACGAACGGGGTCTGCACCGCAGTAGGGTTGGAATACACATTCAGCGCAAACAGGTAAACATTCATTGCAAGCGGAGGCAATGATATGATGAAGCAATTCGCCATTGAACATTTCTTGATAGCTGTTCTCGTTTACATTACCCAATCGGAAATAGTAATTTTTGAAACGTGCCATCATACGGGCTTCATCCGAAACATATACATTACCGTCATAATCATAGATTGCTCCTGCAATACCCACTCCGGCAGGTGATTGCAAATCAACAAAACCTGTAGCAAACGGAGTCTGCATACGTTTCAGTAACAAAGCAGCAAAACCTTCCACAAAGAAAGTTCCTTGTTTGTTCAATTCAATGATATAATCCAAGCCTTCTTTATAGTTAGCGATGAACTCCTCCACAGGATAAGCAATTCTTTCTTTATATTGCTTGGCAAAACCATAAGGATTAAGCGAGCGTAAGAAGATGTTGTTAAATCCCAAACGTATATATTCATCGATAATATCCTTGAAACGCCCCAAACTATGTTTAGAAGTGGTCATCAGAGCCGAAACACAATCGCTGTCACCCCATATCTGTCGTATCATAGAAAGGTTCTTTTCAAAGATGGCGTGATGGTCTAATTCTCGATTTTGCAGTGGACGATTCATGTCGTGCAAATCTTTGGGTCCATCCAAGGAAGTAGAAATCATACATTTGTGTTTTTTCAGATATTTCACCATATCTTCGTTGAGTAACGTAAGATTGGTGCAAATGACGAAATCCAGTTCCCGTTTCTTAAACAGGTTTTGCCACTCGGCTTCTTCGATGATATATTTTACCATTTCAAAATCCGTAGAAGGGTCGCCTCCTTGAAATTCTATCTTAATGAAAGGCGATGGCGACTGGAATATGGTTTTTACCACATTCTTTGCCGTCTTTTTCGTCATATCTGCAGAATGGTCGTCTATGTTCTTACGGGCAACTTGACAATAGATGCAACTGGAATTGCAACGCAGTGTAGGCACAATCATATGCAGCGAGGTGAAATCACGCAGAATGCTTTTCTTGGTGCGGAACTTAGTGGCAAGCATCTGTACTACATCTTCTATCTTATCCGTTGTAGCAATCTGTTTAGAGGCAAGGTCGTAGAACAACTCACTATGTTCATCCAATTCACCGTCAACAAAGTGTTGGAAATCCTCGTTTGATAAGAAGATGTATTCTCCTACTTCATTTGTAAGGAGATATTTATTATCATCGAATCGTTCAAAGCGGAAAGGCAGTAATTGATAAGCCATGATTCGTTTATTTAGATGTTACAGGTTTGAATGCTTCTTGAACTATCATATCACGAATATGTCCGAACTGCTCATTTGTATTATGCCGAATCTGTTGGTCTATCAATTCGTTACAGAACTGTTTGGGTACAACTTCTGTTATTTTATTATTATCTTTCGACTCAAATATAACATTCACAAACATCTGATTATCAACATCCGTTTGTTGATGAATATAGAACAGGTGGGAAAACTTGTAGATAGCCGCTGTCAAAACCTCTTTGGCATACAGGTTTATATCTACCGAAACTTGAAACTTGTCCTCTGCAAGTGCTACGACTGGAAACTTCATTACTGCCATAACTTTATCAAGTCTTCCAGCTCCTAAAGACCTTACTTTATTAAACCGCAGAAGCGTGGAACTGCAAATGCTACCATGTCTAAGTTGGAGGTCGTAGGAAAAACCTTTAGTACGGATATGGTAATAGCAGCCCACGCTATAGCGTGAGAACCACTATGCCTTCTCTCGTACTAAGTCCGAAATTTCCTACGTTTCCAACTTACAAGATAAGCATAACGCTTCTTTCTTTTCTCGTATGTCTTGGAAAGAGTTGCCTCAATCCAAATACAAAAGTATAAAATATCCGTGATATAACGCTCATAAAACGCCAAATATCACGGATTCTGCCTTGATTTATAGTTTAAGTCGGCTTTGTTTTGGATTTTGCCGAACATTGCCCCCCTGCTTTAGCTTCTCAAACTGCTCCTTGAGCCATTCCCCGATAGGTCGCAAGTCTATTGTAAGGATAAGCCTACCATTGTTAGAGAACACTTTGGCTGTAACCTCTTTTGCCATAAATTTCCGTTTGTGTTCTTCTGAATATAGTTCACCGCTATATTCAATGGGCTTGCCCATCATCAGTACCGCCGTCTGTTCTTGATTGAAACCTACGGCGAGGCATAACCTTTCGAGATTGAGCATACCCTTGATTTGTGGAAACCATTTCAATACCTTGTTCAACAAAGTGGTAAGCCTTGATACCTCTTTCTTGTGTTCGGTATCTTTCGCCTGTAATTCCTTGATGTGCTTTTGCTGTATATCCAACATTTGGTGGCTATATTCGGTCTGCATGGCCAGTATCTTGGCTTGCAGCGTTTCGATAGTTTCCTCGTGGGTGGCTACCGTCTGATGCAATACGGAGTTTTCCCTCTCCAAAGTCTTGACCTTGTTACTTCCGAAAAGAGAACCGACACTTTCGGCTATGTTGGTGGCGGCTGTTGTGGCAGCCCCTTTCAGTTTCTCGGTCTGTACCTCTTTCTTGGCTCGCCTGAGTTCTTCCTGTGCCGTTTCTTTGCGGTCTTGAAGTTGCCCTATGTCTGTTCGTAACTGCTCCGTCTGCTGCATCAAATCACGGTAATACTGCCGTGTGGTGATATGCTTCGCTTCCGAACCGTCAATGCCACGCTGCAACCCATAACCGCTCATAGCTTGGGCGTAGGTGTCCTGATAAGATTTGAGCTTGGCTCGTGTCATAATATCATCGGCACAAAGTCGGGCTGTCTCGGTCGGTTTCTTGCGGTATCGCTTCCTAACCTGTTCCTCTTTCTTCTTGCGCTTGCGCTCTCCCCTGACGATCGGTACAAGGGTGGCGTGTATGTGCGGTGTCTGCTCGTCCATGTGCAGGACTGCCGACACGATATTCTCCCTGCCGAATGTGTCGGCAAGGTATTTCAGGTTGTCGCTACACCACTCATCAAGTCTGTCCTCGTTGGCGATGTGTTCCATATTCTCGTGCGTTCCCGTAAGTAGGACACGGATTGCCCTTACTTGGTTGTTGCCGATTTTGCGTGTCAATCCTGCAGTGTCCAATCGGTGCTGTATGGCTTGCGTCCTACTTTCCACTCCGTCAGGAAATGTTATCAGTTCCCGATTGAGGTGTGTCCTGCTCTCATCGGCATTCTTAGGTTTGATGGTGCGCTCTATGTGCGCTGACATGGCGGCATCCGTTCCGCTTGTCTTCTCCATGTGTAATACTG
>ERZ777305.838-NODE-838-length-45196-cov-9.591879_pt1 | contig 45196 bp, 43 predicted proteins | sample MGYA00374965_ERZ777305 | MGnify/ENA primary metagenome ERZ777305 (study PRJEB29328, sample SAMD00013331) | mouse gut metagenome | study: EMG produced TPA metagenomics assembly of the Metagenome analysis of fecal microbiota from mouse which was promoted...
TTACACATTCAAACGTTCTTCATATTGTTGTACGCTTCGTTTTCATGCCCATATATCGAGCGCGACGGCGTAATCAAATACGTCGTCCGCAAACGCGTGGCCGATCTCGGACCGAAAGATGTCGAAAAGATCGTCGACGAGGCGGTAAGGCAAAAGATACATAATGCGATAGACAAGTTGGGATTCAAAGAGGCCGTCGCGAGTACGATATACATGAACGAGGAGAAGCGAATACCGATCAATCGCGTCAGAATCTTCGTGCCATCCGTCACATCGCCAATCGAGCTGAAAGAGCACCGCGACCTCTCCGCAAAAGAGTACAAACGGCACTACCACGTAGTCAACGACGGCAACTATTGCATGGCGATATACGAGGGCACCGATAAAAAGGGCAAGCCGAAACGTTCGTTCGAGATCGTCAACAATCTCGAAGCGGCCGAATATTTCAAGAGAGGCGCCGACCGCACGTCGCGCCCCGACCTCGTGCCGCAATCCGACGCAAACGGGTACCCGCTCAAATGTATATTGAAGACGGGCACGATGGTTCTCTTTTACGAAAACACGCCTGCCGAACTCTACGATTGCTCGACGAAAGAGCTGGGTGCAAGGTTATACAAGCTGACCAAATTCAGTTCTATGACTAACAAAAACAACAGTTACGGCACCCTAACGTTCCGACATCATCGAGAGGCGTGCCCCGCGAAAGATCTGAAAGCCAAAAACGGAGAATGGAAAACCGACGAAGAGTACCGACCGCTCATCGCCATATATCACACTCAACTCAACGCTTTCGTCGAGGGATACGATTTCGAACTGACGGTCGCCGGCGACATAATATTCAAACGTACGCGCCATGATTAAACGAACCCTCGTCTTTTCGACGCCATTCTGTCTGAGCCTCAAAAACTCGCAGATGATAATCAATACGCGCGAGATGCCCGACATGAAACGCAGCGTCCCGATCGAGGACATCGGCTGCGTGGTGCTGGAGCATCAACAGACCACCGTCACGCTGCCGCTGCTGAACGCGCTGTCGGACAACAACGCGGCGGTAATACTGTGCGGCGAGAACCGCATGCCCAACGCGATGTTGTTGAATCTCGACTCCAATTCGACACAAGGCGAAAGCTACCGCGCCCAAATAGACGCCAGCGAACCTCTAAAAAAAGGGTTGTGGCGTCAGGTCGTCGAGGCGAAAATACGCAATCAAGCCGCGTTGCTCGACTCTTTGGGTCGCGACGGCAGCCGTCTGAAACCGCTCTACATGAATGTCAAAAGCGGCGACGCGGACAATCGCGAAGGCATCGCGGCCAAGATTTATTGGTCGGAGCTGTTCGGCCGTGATTTCGTTCGCCATCGCGACGGCGACTCGCCCAACGACATGCTCAATTACGGCTATTCGATCCTCCGCGCAGCCGTCGCGCGCGCATTAATGGGCTCGGGACTGTTTCCCGCGTTCGGCATATTCCACCGCAATCGTTACAACGCATTTCCGCTGGCCGACGATATCATGGAGCCGTACCGTCCGTTCGTCGACCGAATCGTGTATCGTCTCCATGCCGAAAACCGACGTGAACTGACCAAAGAAGTCAAGGGCGAATTGTTAAGGGTACTCTTTGCCGACACCCGTTTCGACAAGACAATGCGGCCTCTCGATGTGGGTCTCACGTTCACCTCTTCGTCGCTGGCGGGATGTTTCGCTGGAACCCGAAAGAAAATAGCTTACCCTATGCTCGAATAAAATTTGATAATTTCGTATGTCCGAAAACCGTCTTAACGCCTACCGAGTCATGTGGTTATTCGTATTCTTCGACCTGCCGACCAATACAAAGACCGAGCGACGTCATGCGGCTCTGTTTCGCAAGGCGTTGGAGAAAGATGGTTTTACCATGATGCAGTACTCGGTTTATGTACGACATTGCGCATCCAAGGAGAATATGACGGTACATATCAAAAGGGTACGCAAATCGATGCCGCCGTCGGGGTACACCAGCATGCTGAGCATCACGGACAAGCAATACGGCGAGATTCGCAATTTCTGGGGCAAGGTTGAAAGGAAAAAGCCCGACATGCCTCAACAATTGGAATTTTTTTGATACATTTGCAAATAGAATCGATATAATCGCATCATTTCCGCTTCTTCGGATCGCGCAGGCACATTTTCGGGCAACCGATTTACCGCATAAACAGCGCATTATCAACCGATAACCCGCCCGGTGTTGTGGTTTGATGTAGAATAGAAATATAACACAACTATACCTTGCCCGGGGTGAGGTTGTTCAAAGTTGTGGTTTGATGTAGAATAGAAATATAACACAACATCGTCGAGTATCGAATGTTCATAGAGGTGTTGTGGTTTGATGTAGAATAGAAATATAACACAACTATTTGCGGTCAAAGGTTGGTATAAAATCAGTTGTGGTTTGATGTAGAATAGAAATATAACACAACATCGTCGCCACCACAGTACGGCGTCTCAGAGTTGTGGTTTGATGTAGAATAGAAATATAACACAACATCGTCGCCACCACAGTACGGCGTCTCAGAGTTGTGGTTTGATGTAGAATAGAAATATAACACAACTCGACCCAACTACGGCGGAACACACGAAAGGTTGTGGTTTGATGTAGAATAGAAATATAACACAACCAAATATTTTGTAAACTTTTTGCATCACAGTTGTGGTTTGATGTAGAATAGAAATATAACACAACAACGTTGACGAACTTCAGCGACAACTTGAGTTGTGGTTTGATGTAGAATAGAAATATAACACAACTCCCATGCTCCGCGATGAAGAAGGGTGCCGTTGTGGTTTGATGTAGAATAGAAATATAACACAACACGGCATTCGGACATGCGAGCATGCGTTGGTTGTGGTTTGATGTAGAATAGAAATATAACACAACTCGTAAACTTATTCACTTGGCCAAAGTTTAGTTGTGGTTTGATGTAGAATAGAAATATAACACAACCATACGGCAACGCCGTGGTGCCGCAATTGGGTTGTGGTTTGATGTAGAATAGAAATATAACACAACTGTTTCGGTTCTTCGATAGCGGTTGTCGCGTTGTGGTTTGATGTAGAATAGAAATATAACACAACTCACCGACGTGTTTGGATATTCAATATCCAGTTGTGGTTTGATGTAGAATAGAAATATAACACAACAGGCATTCACGATATCGTGAATGTCGGCGCGTTGTGGTTTGATGTAGAATAGAAATATAACACAACCAAGCATGGAAATCGCTAAATCTCGAACGAGTTGTGGTTTGATGTAGAATAGAAATATAACACAACCAAGCATGGAAATCGCTAAATCTCGAACGAGTTGTGGTTTGATGTAGAATAAGAATATAACACAACATTCATCGATTTCGGGCGAAAAGTTGCTAAGTTGTGGTTTGATGTAGAATAAGAATATAACACAACTTGTCAATCCGAGAGAATGAGTTCGGATCGTTGTGGTTTGATGTAGAATAAGAATATAACACAACGACACGATTGTTTATGTCGGCCAGCTTGCCGTTGTGGTTTGATGTAGAATAAAGATATAACACAACCCGACACGTTCCGCAAGGCTTATCCCTCGGGTTGTGGTTTGATGTAGGATAGAAATGTAACACAACTCTAAAACGGAATAAAGTGGGGAGACATGTGACTCTACGGAATCTCTGATTCGCCGAAAGTTTTTGCCTACGAGAAAATAACGGGCCGAAATCCTACGTGAGGGACTACAACCCCCGTTTCGGACACCGAACCCGTTACAAGCGCAAATATAACGCTCGTTTTCGAGATTTGCAAATACTGCACGAAAAACATTAAAATGGATATTAGTCAGTTAAAAAAGAACTCAAGAGTAAGGAGCACAAGACCGATAATTTCATGCGCATGAAAGCGCAGTTGTGGTTTGATGTAGGACAAAACGAAATTTAGAAACTCGAAACTATATTGAAAATGAAACGAGAAGTATTGTTTTTGATTCTCGACGACTATGCCGATTGGGAGAGCGCATTCCTCGCCTCGGCCCTGAATTCAGGCGTCCGATTAGGCGGAAAAATGACAGAATATGTACCCAAGACAGTCGCACCGACGCTTGGCGGCGCGCGCTCGATAGGCGGGTTCCGCACGGCGGCAGACTATGATTTCGACTCCATGCCCGACGATTATGCGGCGTTGGTGCTCGTCGGCGGCTTGTCGTGGCAATCGCCCGAGGCCGAACGCGTGATCGAGATAGTCCGAAATGCGACGACCAATAAAAAGATCGTCGGCGCCATCTGCAACGGGGCGTCGTTCCTCGCGGCGCACGGATTCCTCAACCACGTGCGGCATACGGGCAATACGGTCGAGCAACTCGAATTGTGGGGAGGGGCGAACTACACCAACCGAGCGGGATATGTCGAAGCGCAAGCCGTCGCCGACGGAGGAATCGTAACGGCTAACGGCTCGGGATATTTGGAGTTCGCGAGAGAGATGCTGCTGGCCCTCGAAGTCGACGACAAGGAGCACATAGAAGCTTGGTACGGCTTCAACCGCAACGGACTCTACAATCAACAGAACCGATAATGGAGATCGCAGAGTTGCAACGACGGGTCGACGAATGGATCCGCGACGTGGGAGTGCGTTATTTCAGCGAGCTCACCAACATGGCGGTTCTCACCGAGGAGGTCGGAGAGTTGGCGCGTGTGATGGCCCGCCGTTACGGCGACCAGTCGTTCAAGGCGGGAGAGAAAGACGATCTCGCCGACGAGATGGCCGACGTGCTGTGGGTTTTGGTATGTTTGGCCAACCAGACGGGAGTGGATCTCACAGCCGCCGTCGAAGCCAACTTCGCGAAAAAGAGCGCCCGCGACAGCGAGCGTCACAAGAACAATCCCAAACTCAAAAACAAAGGGGAATAATCAAATTCCCCTTTTATCATTCTTTGGGCGTTCCCGTTTGGGAAACCACCCTTTCTCGACTCTTTTGCGTTGCTCGAACAGTTCGCCGATCGACCAGAACGACGACGCGCCCCATACGGCCAGCAACGTCGAGATAATGACATTCTCCGTCAACAGCGAGGCCGCGAGCGTCACCGCTCCCGACAGAGCGAATATCCACCAAATCTTCACCCCGAACCAATACTCGCCCTTGATTACCAACGGATGAAAGATTCCGATAATAAGGAAAGTCGCCACGCCTATTATAAGTCCCGTGAAATACATCTCCAAAATTTATTATTCCGAATACGATATCGATACCCATGTCGTATTGCCTCCGCCCATAGTCATAATTCTGACGCTCTTTACCTTTGCGGCATCGATGCTGCCGAAGAATTTCAATGCCGCGGCGAACGGCGCGCGGAAAGGTTTGCCGTTGAGAAAAAATTCCAACTCCTCGTTATTCGCAACGACGAATTTCCCGTCGACGACAGTAAGCATCGGCACATCTCGCAAAACGTCGAGCATGCTCTTGCCCTCGTAAACGGGATGTTTCGCATTGACCGACATGGTCAGAGTATTCCCTTTACACGTCACTCTATTGTTCTGCGGCTTGACGTCGGCTATACCGTCGAAGAACGGCTCCAACACTATATCCAGATTCGTATCGCGTCCTTTAGGGATATCCGCTTCGCCTCTATACTTTCGGTACCCGGGAGCGACGACCTCGATGACATGCACCCCGAAATTCGCGCCCACGTCGTAGGCTCCGTCCTTCTTGCTTTTGGCGCCATAGAAATGCAGACCGTCATATATGACCGCAACAGCACCCTCGACAGCCTTGCCGTCGCATGTCATGACACGCCCTACGGCGCGGCCCATATCATCGGGATCGACACCGAAAGTCATTCGCGTTCCGGGTGACATCTGTCCCAGCGGCACAATTTCGAAATCCTGCGCAACGGACGGGAAAGCGACAAATATAAATAGGATAATAACCCCAATCCTAAACTTCATTGCCAATAACTATTTTTTCTCAACTACAAAAACAAATTTACATTCCAAACAACAATATGTATATTTACCGGTTTCTCATTAATCTCACTAACTTTAAAAATTTTTCCTACGGTGCCGCAATTAGGACATGGCATTTTTTTCGTATCGAATTCAACGGTACCCGGCCCCGACGACATAAGGCCTAACAAATATAGCGAATTAAAATAACATTCGCAAACATAGCCGCCCGAAAATAAACGGGATCGACCTCCTCGGACAGCTTCGCGACGAATAAAACCGTTAAAATGCTCCGCCGATGAAGACGCAATGACAGATATTTTATATCTTTGCGTGATAAATATCATAATCGAATAATAACGAAAAAGATAACCGCCGATGTTTGAGAACTTAACCGACAAACTTGAACGATCGTTCAAAGTACTGAAAGGCGAAGGCCGCATCACCGAAATCAATGTCGCCGAGACGTTGAAAGAGATACGCCGCGCGCTGATCGACGCCGACGTAAACTACAAGGTCGCCAAGACCTTCACCGACGAGGTGAAGCAGAAGGCGATGGGTCAGAACGTGTTGACGGCCGTGAAGCCCGGGCAGATGATGACCAAGATCGTGCGCGACGAGCTGGCGCAGCTCATGGGCGGCACGGCGACCGACATAAAGCTGGAGGGCACGCCCGCCGTGATCCTTATCGCGGGTCTGCAAGGTTCGGGTAAAACCACATTCTCAGGCAAGCTGGCCTCGCTGCTCAAGAGCAAGAAGGGGCGTCAGGTGCTGCTCGTGGCGGGCGACGTATACCGCCCCGCCGCCATCGACCAGTTGAAGGTGCTCGGCGGACAGACAGGCGTGGAGGTCTACACCGAAGACGGCAATACCGATCCCGTGGCGATCGCTCAAAACGCCATAAAATATGCCCGCGAGAAGTCATACAACGTCGTCATAGTCGACACGGCGGGACGTTTGGCGGTCGACGAGGCGATGATGCGCGAAATCACGGCCATCAAGGCGGCTGTAAAGCCGAGCGAAACGCTCTTCGTGGTGGACGCCATGACGGGTCAGGACGCCGTGAACACCGCCAAGGAGTTCAACGACCGTCTGGACTTCGACGGCGTGGTGCTCACCAAGCTCGACGGCGATACGCGCGGCGGCGCCGCTATATCGATCCGTTCGGTGGTGAACAAACCCTTGAAATTCATTTCGAGCGGCGAGAAGATGGACGCTTTGCAGGTGTTCCACCCCGAACGTATGGCCGACCGAATATTGGGCATGGGCGACGTCGTGTCGCTCGTGGAGCGCGCGCAGGAGCAGTACGACGAAGAGGCGGCGCGTCGACTGAAGAAAAAGATCGTCAAGAACCAGTTCAATTTCAACGACTTCATCGACCAGATCAACCAGATTAAGAAGATGGGTAACTTGAAAGACATAGCCTCGATGATCCCGGGCATGGGCAAGATGCTCAAGAATGTCGATATACCCGACGACGCCTTCAAACAGACCGAGGCAATAATAGGTTCGATGACCCCCGAGGAGCGCGAGAATCCCGAGATAATCAACGCCCGTCGCCGCGAACGCATAGCCAAGGGCAGCGGAACGACGATGGCCGACGTCAACCGCCTCATGAAGCAATTCGAGGAGACGCGCAAGATGATGAAGATGGTAGCGGGCGGCAACATGAGAATGCCCAAGATGCCGCGCGGATTCCGCAGATAGTCGCACGACTTTCAAGATTCATGAAATGCCCCTGCCGATTCTGTTTCGGCAGGGGCATTTTCCGTAACGCGACGGCAGCGGTCGGCAAGCAGCGGCGTCGATATATTAAAGCAACCTCTTTTTCGAGGGGATGACCACGAAGTCCTTCAGGTAGAAGGGCTCGAAATAGGCTATGTCTTCGGTTTCGCCGTCGGACAGACACCTCTGCGCCAAACGGGCCAGTCCGCGCGCCGAAGGCACCACGTTGACATAAACGGCATCCGACAACACCTCGCGGCACTTCGCCGCGCCGTTGCCGAAGATCACCAAAGGACGCTCCTTACGCACCTCGGCGAAACTCTCCTCCGTCACGATCTCGGCCGCGACGTCTGACACGGGCCGTCCCGCGGCATCGTACAGACGGGTATAGACCTCCATACGTCGCGCATCGACCATCGGACACAATATCGCGTCGCCCCAACGCTCGGCATCGATTATTCCCGCCTCGTGATCCTCGACGGCCACCTCGGCCAGAGCATCGAGCGATCCCACGGCCACCAAGGGTATATTCAGTCCGTAACACAATCCCTTGGCGAACGAGACGCCTATGCGCAAGCCCGTATACGACCCGGGGCCTTTACCGACGGCCACGGCGTCCAACTCGTCGGGAGCCACGCCCGTCTCGCGCAGAAGTTCGTCGACGAACACCGCGACCTTCTTGGCATGGTCGCGCCCCTCGTCGCTCTCGCGCAGCGACACGATCTCGCCGTCGCGCGCTATGCCCACCGAACAGATATCGGTACCCGTTTCTATACAAAGAATAAGTGACATAACAATAATTTTTTACGATATTTCGGGAACGCCCGCGATCTCGGAAGCTCCCGAAATGACTCTTAATTTCTAAATCAGCCCGTAATGTTCCAATGCGAGCAATACCCCGTCGTGATCCACATCCTCGGTGACGTAATCGGCCACGGCCTTCAAGGCGTCGCACGCATTGCCCATAGCCACGCCGACTGCGGCATCGCGCACGATGGGAATGTCGTTGCCCCCGTCGCCGAAAGCCATCGCCTCGTCCATCGTGAGCCCGTAAAACTCCATAACCTTGCGCGCGCCGACCGACTTGTCGATTCCGCGCATGTTTATATCCATGAATATGTCGATCCATCGCGTTCCCACGCATTCGGGGAGCTCGGGCATTATCTTGCGTTCCAACTCCTCGCCCACATAAGGGCACATCTGCAACACGGGATCCGTCGCCGCGATACGCTTCAGATCGGCCACCGAGGGCGTTATGTGTATCATGTCGACAATGCTCTGCACACGATCGGTTATACGGTCGATGTAGATGTCGTCGTGGGTCATTACCGCCGCCTGAAACCCGTATTTCTCCTCCAAGGCGAACACTTTGTCGAGCGTCTCGCGGGGAAACGAAAGCTCGAAGATCTTTCGGCCGTCGGAAGTAACGCAATAACTGCCGTTCACCGTAACGTATCCGTCGACCTCGATATCGCTCACCACCTCGGTATGACGCAACAGACGGCCCGTGGATATGAATACCTTTACGCCGCGCTCGCGCAGACGTCCGATGGCGCGGCGCGCCGACTCGGGCACCGCATGCGAAGCGAAGCTGACCAATGTGCCGTCGATATCGAAAAATACGGCTTTTATCTTGTCATTCATAAGTATCGAATCTATCTAAAAGTCTGTGATGCCCCGAGAGGCATCATTATCCTCGGCGGCTCGCGCTTCGCGCGACCCCCGCAGCCGCCGAGGATAAAAACATAAGAATGCGCGTCCCGCGTTATTTGTATCGCTTCATCGCCTTGTCCATCTCGCGTTTGGCGTCGTTCTCCTTAAGATATTCGCGCTTGTCGTAAGCCTTGCGGCCGCGGGCCAGTCCCACCACCACTTTGGCGAACCCCTTTTCGCTGATGAACATCCGCAGCCCCACTATCGTAAGACCGCGATCCTGCAACGATCGCTGCAATTTGGCCAGCTCCTTGCGCTGCAACAACAGTTTGCGGTCGCGCTTGGGAGCATGGTTGTTGCACGTGCCCCAACCGTACTCGGCCACGTTCATGCCCCGTATCCACAGCTCGCCTTTGTCGAAATAGCAATAGCAGTCCGTGAGCGACGCCTTGCCGAGGCGTATCGACTTGATCTCGGTACCCGCCAGCACCACACCCGCCACGTACTCCTCGAGTATCTCGTAATCGAACGTCGCACGTTTGTTGCGTATGTTTATATTTTTATAATCGGTCATATCCTTCTCTTTCGTTATCCGATCCCGTCATCTCCGCATCCTTTAGTGGCATCGTTTTTGTACCTTTTCAGCACGGGTAGGACCGGATAAAGGTAACTAATTCTTTTATCTTTGATATGTTTTACTACACATCTTTCTGTTTATTTTCTGTTTGCACACGGTATGCGCAGCGATGCGTGTACGCCTCCGGCTCCTACCCTTTTTTTTCTAATCGAGGCTTTCACGATATCGGGTATGTCATCTCGCTATCGAACGCATACTGCTTGCGGCCGACGGCCGCATATACTGTTGTTACCTATCCCCCCAACCCCCTTTCTGTAAAGGGGGCTTCGGTCGCTGCGCTCCGAAACGACAAATCGCCGAACCAATACGCATGTCTCCCACATCCGCCCTCACACAAGGGTTTCCGGCTGCGCGTTACAAAATCAACCGCTGGCTCTGCTTGGCCAAGGCGAGTTTCACTTGGTTGAGCTTCGAGAGCTGCATGAGGCACCCCGCCTGCTCCTCGTCGCTCAAAGTCTCGTCCTTCAGCCGCTCGCGCTGCTCGTTTATCATGCGCTCGACCACCTTCGACCGATATAACATTATCGCCTTCGGAACCCCGACGGCCAGCATTTCGCTCTCGCTCTCGACATGCACGTCCTTGCGACGCCATATCTCGCTCGGGACATAGTTGTCGTCCGACGTCAGCAGATCGACCGCCATATTGCACACCTCGGGATCGGGATGGTTGACGAACACCTGCGCGGGAACCTCGACGCCTATGCCCGACTCGCGCCACTTGTCGCGGTAAAGCGACAGAATGCGGTCGTAAATCGGATTGGTGAACGATATGGCGTCGGCGTCGAGATTGTCGAAGATCTCGGCGGCGATGTTGATCTCCACCACGTTGCGCGCTTCGGTCACTTCGAAACTCTTGTGCCCCGATTTGAGCAGATATTTCACTATCTCGCGCTCCAGCGCGTCGACGCTGCTGCCCGCCACGGCGGGTTTGGTCAGGTCGGGTTCGAATCCCGCATCGGCAGGCGGCTGCGGCTGCTCGCGACGCATGGCCATCTGCTGACGGCGGATGAACTCCCCCGCTTCGCGGTCGCCCGACTGCGTGGCGCGCTTGCGCGCGACTTCGGCGACGAGCACCCCTTCGTCGACATCCATTATGCGGGAACACTCCTTTATGAAGACCGCGCGCTGTATCGAATCGGGGATCTGCACTATGGAGCGCACCATGTCGCCTATCACCTCCGAACGCTTGATCGGGTCCGATCCCGCTTCGCGCAGCATCAGCTTGGCCTTGAACGTGAGGAAATCCTCCTCGTGCTCGCGAACATAGGCGTGCACCTCGTCGGCCGTATGCGCGCGTGCGAACGAATCGGGGTCGTGCTCGGGCGGCAACAGCACCACGCGCACGTTCATGCCCTCCTTCAGGATCATGTCGATTCCGCGCAGAGAGGCGTGTATGCCCGCCGAATCGCCGTCGTATATAACGGTTATGTTGCGCGTGAAGCGGTGCAGCAACTGTATCTGCTCGGTCGTGAGCGAGGTGCCCGACGAGGCCACCACGTTCTCCACGCCCGATTGGTGCATCGAGATCACGTCGGTGTAGCCCTCCACCATGATGGCGAAATCCTGCTGCTGAATCGCTTTCTTCGCAAAATAGAGGCCGTAAAGCTCGCGTTTCTTGCTGTATATCTCGCTCTCGGGCGAATTCTGGTACTTCGCGACCGATTTGTCGGTACGCAGCGTTCGTCCGCCGAACGCCACCACGCGCCCCGAGATATTGTGCACGGGGAACATTACGCGGTCGCGGAAACGGTCGTACAGACGCCCGTCGCTCTCGCGTTTGATCGAGAGTCCCGTCGAGACCAGAAACTCCTCCTTATATCCCGCGGCCAGAGCCGCCTGCGTCAGAGCGTCGCCACGCGCCGAACAGAATCCGAGGCCGAATTTGCGGATCGTCGCCTCGGAGAAGCCGCGCTTCTGCGAAAAATAGCTCAACCCGACGCTCTTGCCCTCGGGATTGCCCGTAAGATATTTGGAAAAATACTCCGACGCCCAACCGTTGAGCGCGAACATGCTCTCGCGATCGTTGTTGCGGCGCACGTCCTCCTCGGTCATCGCGCGCTCCTCGACCTCGATGCCGTAACGTTTGGCGACCATGCGCAGCGCCTCGGGATAGCTCACGCTCTCGTGCTCCATCACGAAAGTGACGGCATTGCCGCCCTTGCCGCAACCGAAACACTTGAACACGCCTTTCGACGGCGAGACTACGAACGAGGGGGTCTTTTCGTTATGGAACGGACAGCACGCCTGATAGTTCACGCCCTTCTTCTTGAGCGTGACATAGTCGCCGATAATATCCACGATATTGGCGGCGGCGTAAATTCGGTCTATGGTGGCGCGATCGATCATACACGTAAACGATTCGCAAAGTTAGCAAATATTCCACAAATACATGCGTCGACCGAAACAAACCGCCGCCACGCGAACGCGCGAATCGAAAATCTACTCCGCCTCGCGCACGATGCCCTTTTTCGAACGGCCGTCGACGTATATGTAGAGAGGTTTCGCGAACTCCACGCACCGCAGATACTCGCCGTCGAAAGCGGCGGGCATGGCGTTCAGGCGTTCGATATCCAGCGATCCGTCGCCCTGCGACGGGTTGAGCGACAGATACCCCACCCCGAGCGACGTCACGTTTTGGAAGAAGTGGGTGCCTTGGCTCGACTCGATATTGAAATCGGGCAGCGCGGCCTCGACTATAACGCGCGCCTCGGATATGTGCGCCCACTTGACGGGCACGCCCAGATTGGGATCCGACGATCCCCAGCGCCCCGTGCCGACGAGAACATACTCGCTACCCGCGTCGCGCATGCGTTTGTTCAGCTCGAACAGTTCGTCGGCGATGGGCTGCGTATGCAGCGACGAGAACTTGTCGAACTTGACATAAACGATATGCCGTATGTCGCGCATGAGTCCCACGCCCAACGCGCGCTCGGAATAGACGATGGCGTCGGAGGTGTCGACCGCCGCCCAGTCGAGCTTGGCGCTCTCCTCGTTGCGGATTATGGGACGTATCTGCAACAGGTTGAATATCTGCATATCGCCCGCGGGGACGTCCATATTCACCGCGAACTCGATCTCGACGGGGCAACGCATCTCGTCCTCGCCCATCTTCAACATGTCGCGTATTATGTCGGCCAGCGGAAACGAGCCGTATTTAAGGATGCGGTTGAAAGTGATTACCCGAAAATAACGCGACATCATCGGACTCTCGCTGATGCGATTGTTCTGATAGTCGTAATAGGAGCAGGCGAATTTGGCGTTGCGGAAATCGTTCATCCGCGAGACGGGGATGCGCTCGATATTCACCGCATCGTCGGTCGAGGGGCGGAATCGGTCGGGATTCAGGCTCAACGCCATCACCTCGGTCTGCGCGTCGCGCACGGCCAGTTCGGGCGTCGAGGTCTGCAACACCTTGTCGGGATAGGCGGGCGAGAAACGCATGCTCTTGCCGCCGTCGACCACGGCTTTGCCCAACCCCATGACTATATTGCACACACCGTCTTCGGCCTTTTCGTAACCCAGCGGATAGAGGTTCTGCGAACGCGCCACACCCGAGAGAGTCGGGAAAAAATAGCCGTTCTGCTCCGTTCCGCACACCTCCTGAATCAATACGGCCATCTTCTCCTCCGACAGCAGATTCTGCGACGACTGGATGTAGGCCCTCGACGAGGTGAAGTACACCGACGCATAGACGCTCTTTATGGCGCGGACCAGCATACGCAGCATCTGATCGTCGTTCTCGCAACGGGGAATCATATACGTGGAGTAGATACCCGCGAAGGGCTGGTAGTGCGAATCCTCCAACTTGGACGACGAACGTATCGCCAGCGGTTTGCCGCATGTCTGCACGAATACTTTCAGCTTGGCGTAAAGCTCCACGGGCAGCATGGAGTTGAGGAACTCCGACAGGATTCCCTCGTCGTCCACCTCCTGCGATATAACGTATTTCAGGCCGTTCAGACGTATGAATTGGTCGAAATAATCGGTCGCGATGACCAGACTCCGCGGGATCATGATGCGGACGTTGGGATACTTGTAATAATGGTTGTACTTGGCCAGCATGCTGTTCATGAACGCCAGTCCGCGCGCCTTGCCGCCGATAGATCCCTCGCCCAGCCGCGCGAAACCTATCGCGTCGCTGTACGTCGCCTCGTCGAACTGCGCCACCAAACCCTGCCCGAGCATCGTTCGGTAATCCTTGAACATCGACACGAGGGCCGCCCTGTGCTCCGCGGTGGAGCTGAAATGGCTGCTGTTGATGCTTCGCAGCACCTTAGCCAGCGGGAACAGACCGCGCGAATAGAGCCACTTCGAGAGGTGCATGTGCGAGAGGTGGAACTCCAGCACGTCGTCGGGCACCATGGCTATCAACTCCTGCATCTGCATGAGATCGCGGGCGCGCCCCACCACCGCGCCCGTATGGAGGTCGCGGAACACGAACTCGCCGAACCCGAACTCGCGCAGGATCACGTCCTGCAACTCCGAAAGCAGCGTCTTCGATGTCTTGGCGATGAATCCCACGCCGAGCGACTCGGCGACCGAACGGTAGTTCACCTGCGACGACTGCATGATTATGGGCATCCACGGCGTTTCGGCCTTTATCATCTTGCAGATATCGATTCCCGCATCGCTCTTCTCGTCCTCCGACCTGTCGCCCGACTTGACGATCAGCCCCACGTCGGAGATCACGCCCAAAAGATTCTTCTTGTAGCGCGCATACATCTCCACCGCATCGGTGTAGTTGGTCGCGAGCAGCACCTTGGGACGCGAACGCTTGCGGTTGATCTGCTGCTGTTCGTTGTAGGCGTCCTTCAGGAACTCGCTGTTCTGCACCAGCAGGATCTTATACAGCTCGGGCAGATAGGTGGAGTAGAAACGCACCGAATCCTCCACCAGCATGATGGCCTGCACGCCGCCCTCCAGAATATCCGACTCGGCGTTGAGCCGATCCTCCATGAGCTTGATGATGGCGATTATCAGATCGGTATTGCCGTGCCAGCAGAATATGTTGTCGAGCGCCGCGCAATTCTCCTCCTCGATCTGACGATAGATCTCTTTCGAGAAGCTGGTGAGCAGCACCACGGGCAGATCGGCGCGCAACTCCTTCACGCGGCGCGCGAAGTCGAACACGTTCGGCTCCCCCACGTTATACATGGTAAGGACGAAATCGAAATCGTCGCGCCGACGCGATAGAAGCTCCAAAGCCTCGGCCGTGGACTCCACGCGCGTGAGCGACGGCGGGTTGCTCATGTTCAACTCCATGTATTCGCGGTTGATCTGCGACTCGATATGGCCGTCCTCCTCGAGGATGTAACCGTCGTAAGGGCAGCACACCAGCAGGATCTTGTGAATACGATGCTGCATGAAGCAGTGCTGCTTCTGATTCTCTACCGTCAGATAGGCGTGATCGTGCATATCCATGATTTTCGATCGTTGTAGGATTCATATATTTCGATATCGCCGTGCGATATCGGCAGTTCGCCGCCACCCCGCGCGGCGGACTGCAACTCGCCCGAAGGCTCGTGCCGCCCTCCGCTGTCGGCGAACAGCCCGCAAAATTTTACAATGCCCAAGCGTCATGCCACGACAACGCGAAACCGCCGTCGGTAAGCTCGATGGGCAACCACACGTAACGGCCGTCGATGGCATTGGCGGGATTCCATCTGTCGCCCATATATATGAATGTGTCGCGACGCCCCTCCACGGGGAGGATATAGGTGCTTTGCGACCGGAACGTCTTGTCGGCTTCGGCGCCCTTGCAGGGGTTGCCAAGTTCGGTCCACTCGCCCATGACGCTGTCGGCGACGGCCGAACGCGCCGCGTTGGGATCCCAGCCCGTGCAGCCCGACATCATAAGGTAATAGCGGCCGTCGTGCTTGAACATCGCGGGAGCCTCCATCGAGCGTCCTACGAACGCGCGCACGTAACGGCCCAAATGCGCCGTATAGTCGTCGGTAAGCTCCGCGATCTGCAACGTCTGGTTCTCCTCCGAAGCGTAAATATGGTATGCCTTGCCGTCGTCGTCGACGAAAAGCGTCATATCGCGCGCCATCTGTCCGCCCGCGAAGTCGCGGATAAGGAATCGGTCGTTCTTCAGGCTCTCGGGCCAAGTCTCGAACTTCATGTCGACGGCGGCCTTCGCCTCGTCGCTCGCATTCATCGGCCAAATACCCGCATTCACGCGTCCCGCGCGCAGGAACTCGTAAGGTCCCGCGATATGGTCGCTCACCGCAACGCCGCTCTGCGCCGCCCCGTAACCTTGGTCCTTAAGCTCCAAATGGAACCACATCACGAACTTGCCCGTCGCGGCATTGTATATCACTTTGGGACGCTCCAGAATACACCCCTTCTCGATGGGGCTGCCCGACCCTTCGGGCGCCACAGCCAAAGCGATGCCCTCGTCGCGCCAATCGTAAAGGTTCTTCGACGAATAGCAGTGTACGCCCACATTGGCGCGGTTGCCGCCACCACCTTCGGTTTTATGTTCGCCGAACCACCAGAAACGCCCTTTGTGAAAGATAATGCCGCCGCCGTGGGCGTTTATGGGCACGCCGTTTTCGTCCGCCCACACCTCGGCGGGTTTGAAACTCCTCTCTTCGCCGCACGAAACGCATGCGGCCGCCGCGATCGAGATCGCGAAGAATATAAAGATCTTTCTCATAATGCTGAATTATTTGAAGCCAAAGATACGCATAAGCCGAGGGCAAAAGCAAATTTATTTGCGATTTTGCCGAGGCGGAGTATCTAAGGCGAAGCCAAAGATACGGAAATATTGCGGAATATCGACACGGAATAGCTATTTTTGTCCCCGTATGTACAACTGCAAATTTTACAGGCAATGAAAGTAAACATAGAAGAGAGAGTAGCCGCAGCCCGAGAGCTGTTTCACGCGGGATACAACTGCGCGCAATCGGTATTCCTCGCCTACCGCGACGTGGCGGGATTCGACGAAAAGACCGCGGCGACCGTGTCGGCGCCGTTCGGCGGAGGAATGGGCCGCCTGCGCGAGGTGTGCGGAGCGGTGAGCGGAATGACGATGGCCATAGGATTCCTCGTACCCAACGATCGCCCGAACGACGGCCCGTCGAAAAAACGCACTTACGCCGCCGTGCAGGAGGCGGCCGAAAAATTCCGCATCGAGAACGGTTCGATAGTATGCCGCGAGCTGTTGGGGCTTACGCAACGTAAAGACGACCCAACGCCGTCGGAGCGCACCCCCGAGTACTACAAAAAACGCCCCTGCATCGAATACGTGGCCTTTGCGGCGAAGATCTTAGGCGAAAAGATCAACTCGCTCGAAGAGACAGAATAGGCAACCGAAAACTTTTATTTCGATATTTTCGATTTTATTTTGTAAGCTAAATGTAATATTTCGAAATATATTCATATCTTTGTAATATCGTTAAAACACGGATATGAATATAAACACAACCTACAATTAAATGACTATGTTACACGGAAAATTCATTTTGATGGCCGGCCTCGCGCTCCTCGCCGTATCATGTTCGGACAACGACACCACCGTCGACGACAACGACAGAAGCCACCCTTCTACCAACGACACGAAGGTGATCGCGCACCGAGGATACTGGAATGCGCCCGAGACGAAAGGCGCGCAGAACTCTATCGCCTCGCTCAAAGCGGCTCAGGACTTCGGCGCTTACGGAGCTGAATTCGATGTCAACATGACGGCCGACGACAAACTCGTCGTTCTGCACGGTCCGTCGCACAAAGGTATCTCGAACGTACAGACGGCCGAATTCGAGCAGGTGCGCGCCAAGACTCTCGAAAACGGCGAGCCGACTCCCACTTTGGCAGAATATCTCGAACAGGGCGCCAAGAACAAAGGCACCAAGCTCATCCTCGAAATCAAGAACCACGCTACCGATGCGCGCGAGACGCAAGTGGTAGAGGCCGTTATCGACGAAGTGGAGAGCGCGGGCATGAAAGAGCAGGTGGAGTACATAGCTTTCAGCCTCCACGTATGCAAGGAGATCGTAAGACTCGACCCCGAGGCCAAGGTGGCTTATCTCAACGGCGACCTCTCGCCCGCCGAGATCAAGGAGCTGGGCATTACGGGACTCGATTACCAGAAAGCGAAAATGACCGCCAACCCTTCGTGGCTGCGCGACGCCCGCGCTCTGGGAATCACGGTGAACGTGTGGACCATAAACAACGCCGACGACATGCAGTGGGCAGTCAACAAGGGCGTGGATTACATCACCACCGATTACCCCGATCAGGTGCAGGCCGTTATCGACGCCAAGAACGCCGCCATAGAGAAATAAAAACCCGCGACGGAAAAACGAAAGGCTGCCCGATGTTTCGGGCAGCCTTTTTTATTCGGGCCATGTCGCGGCCCTCGCGGTTCGCGGACACGCAAAAACCTTATCGCTTGGCATTCTGCTCCTTCAGCAAATCGCGGATCTCGGTCAGCAGCGTCTCCTCCTTGGTCGGAGCGGGAACGGGCGCGGGAGCCGCCTCCCTCTTGCGGATAAAGCGATTCATCAACTTCACCATCAGGAACACGCAGAAAGCCAGAATGAAAAAGTCGACGCACTGCTGGATGAAGGATCCGTAATTCCAGTAAATCGGTTCGGCAACCTCGGTCGCGGCCTTGCTGCCCGTGATCAACTCGGCGCCCGACGACACCACGTCGCGCATGGGTGTGATATCGATCTTCAGATCCGAAAAATTGGTATTGCCCATCACGGCCGCGATGGGAGGCATCAGAATGTCGTTGACCAGCGAGGTCACGATCTTTCCGAACGCGCCGCCGATGATGACACCCACGGCCATGTCCATCACGTTGCCCTTAACGGCGAACTCTTTGAACTCCTTGAAAAATCCCATAACAGAAATTATTTGTATTATTGAATAAATGCACCCGTATACGTCGCGAAGATAACCATTAAAATTCAATCGGCAATGACTTCCACCCGTCGCGAAACGCTCTCCGCTCGTTATCCTCTACAACGGAAACCGATACCGTTATTGCGCGCGAAGGAAAACGAGGGCCGTATGAACAGCCGCCCGCGAGCCGAAGTGACGAATCCGCATTATTTTACCGCAAAACCGTTAAAAATTCCGACTTTTTTTGTCCGTTCGCATTAAATTTCTACCTTTGCGGCGTGTTAATTCAGCGTGCGAAACGTATCGTACCGAAATTTACCGATTAAATGTCGTTCAAGTTCCGATATAAACAGCAGATACTATTCAATGCCTCGGGGCATGATGCGATCTGCCGAAACGAGAAAAAAGAGAGTATGCCTTGCGGCGCGCTCTCTTTTTCGATTCTTACGACGAGCATAAACATTTATAACACAATACTTTTTTATTAATTAAACCCAATTCTGATGAAAAAACTTTTATCATTGATCGTCTCGGCCGTGATGGTTTGCTCGTTGAGCGCGCAGACCACCACATCGAGCATGAACGGTAAGGTTACCGACGAGAAGGGCGAAGCGTTGGTGGGAGCCACCGTCATCGCCGTGCACACTCCGTCGGGAACGCAGTACGGCGCAATCACCAATGCCGACGGACGCTACAACCTGCAAGGTATGCGTACGGGCGGTCCCTACTCGCTTACCGTTTCGTATGTGGGATACCAGTCGGTGGAGCTGACCGGCATTACCCTCAGCCTCGGCGAGCCCCGTACGTTCGACGTGCAGCTCAAGGAGACTCAGGAGCTCGACGCCGTCGTGGTCGTAAGCACGGCCAACAGCCGCTTCAACGCCAATAAGACGGGAGCCGCCTCGAACTTCACGCGCGGCGTGATAGAGAATCTGCCGTCGATCGACCGCAGCATATCGGACATCGCGCGCCTCAGCCCCTTGGCAAGTTCTACCAAGAGCTCGACGGGCGGAATCTCGTTCGCGGGAACCAACAACCGTTACAACTCGTTCCAGATCGACGGCGCCGTGTCGAACGACGTGTTCGGCCTCACCGCTTCGGGAACCAACGGCGGCCAGACGGGCACCAACCCCATCTCGATGGAGACCATCGAGGAGGTTCAGGTGGTAATCGCCCCTTACGACGTTCGCCAGAGCGGTTTCACGGGCGGCGGTATCAACGCGGTGACCAAGTCGGGTAACAACGCGTTCCGCGGTTCGGCCTATACCTATTATAAAGACAACAACTTGGTGGGCAAAGGCGCCAAAGGCGAGAAGTATGCCGAGCAGACCACCCAGACCTATGGCGTGACCCTCGGCGGTCCCATCGTAAAGGACAAGTTGTTCTTCTTCGTAAGCGGCGAGTACTACAAGGACGAGACCCCCGCGACGGTTTACGATTCGAACAACATCGAAGGCTTCGCCACTCAGGAGCAGCTCACGCAGATCCGCGAACAGTACAAGGCTCTGACGGGTTACGATGCGGCCGATTTCGGCCAGCACACCCCCGAGACTTGGTCGGCGAACGTTCTGGCACGCCTCGACTGGAACATCAACAACAATAACAAGATGATGCTCCGTTACAACTACGGCGGCGCATCGCTCGACCGCTACTCGACCTCGAACAGCTCTTACACCTTCAACGACGCCTCTTTCGACCAGCGCAACGAGACGCACTCGCTCGTATTTGAGTTGCAGTCGCGCTTCAGCAACAGCGTATCGAACGAGCTGCGCGCAGGCTGGACCCGTGTTCGCGACTGGCGCGAGGCTGCCGCTCCCGACGGAGCGCCCAACGTGTCGGTGACGGTAAACAACACTTACGAAGACGACAAGAACCGTAAAACCACGGTATATCTCGGCACCGAGTACTGCTCGTATGCCAACCAGCTGGATCAGGATATCTTCACGCTGACCGACAACCTCACTTGGTACAAGGGCAACCACACCGTAACGTTCGGTACTCACAACGAGTTCTACCGCATGTACAACGTATACGCGCAGAACGCGACGGGCGGTTGGTCGTTCAACTCGATAGAGGATTTCATGAACAACGACGCCAACACGTTCCGATACACCTACTACAATAACGACGATCTGGACGAGAAGGGCAACTGGGGCGCGAAGTTCGGCGCGGCGCAGTTCGGATTCTACCTTCAGGACGAGTGGCGCGCCAACGACAAGTTCACTTGGACTTACGGTCTGCGCCTCGACATCCCCGTGATGTTCAAGAAACCTTCGGTAAACAAGGAGTTCAACGAATCGGAGCAGGCTCAGAAATACGGCGTCGCCACGGGCGATATCGCGTCGGGCCGAGTTCTGCTGTCGCCCCGAATGGGATTCCGCTGGTATGCGGACGAGGATCACAACATCCTGCTCCGCGGAGGTCTGGGTCTGTTCACGGGTCGCGTGCCGTTCGTGTGGATGTCGAACCAGTATTCTAACTCGGGTGTGGATCAGGTATCGGTCACCGCTTACCGCCCGAGCGATCCCAAGCAAGAGAACAAGGTTCCCGCGCTGGGCAGCCAGATCGACGCCGAGAGCGTGAAGGCCATGGGCTTCAAGGCAAGTTCGGCGACGATCAACGTGGTGGACAAGAAGTTCAAGTATCCGCAGGTATTCCGTATCAATGCAGCAGCCGATTTCAACCTCGGCAACGGCTGGCAGGCCACGCTGGAGGCTCTCTACTCGAAGACCTTCAACAACATGTACGTACAGAACATCGATTACGAAGACAGCGGTCTGAAGTTCTATGCGGCAGGCAGCAACATGGCCAACGCCGAAAACACCAATATCGTATACAAAAACACGACTTCGTACAGCGATATCATCTACCTGAAGAACACCAACAAGGGTTACTCTTACTCGCTGACCGCACAGCTCCGCAAGAGCTTCTCGTTCGGTCTTACCCTCGATGCGGCCTACACGTTCGGCCACTCGTACAGCGTTTACGACGGCACCTCGTCGGTGGCTCTGTCGAACTGGAAGTACAACTACGCCCGCGAGACCAACAACCCCGAACTCGCCGTGTCGAGCTTCGACGTTCCCCACCGCATCATAGCTTCGGCCAACTACAACGTACGTTACGGCAAGAAGAGCCGCTGGGGCACCAATCTGGCTCTTATATATGAGGGTCACTCGGGTCAGGCATACTCGCTCTACTATTTCTTCGACAAGAGCCTGCCTCACGGCAGCCAGTCGATAAACGGCGACGGCGTAAACGGCAACGACCTTCTTTACATCCCCAACACCGTGGAGGTGATGAACATGAACTGGAAGTCGGAGGCCGACAAGAACAACTTCGAGAACTTCATCCTGAGCGACAAGTATCTGCGCGAGAACCGCGGCAAGTGGTCGGAGCGCAACAAACTCCGCATGCCGTTCGAGAGCCAGTTCGACTTCAGCCTGTCGCAGGATTTCATCTACAACCTCAAGCGAGGCGGCAAGATCACTCTTATGTGGACCGTAATGAATGTGGCCAACCTGCTCAACAAAGACTGGGGTAAATATTACAGAAACGTATATGCGTTCGCGCCTCTGACCGTTACGGGCGTGACCGAGGTCAAGAAGACCGTAAATGGAGAAGAGAAGGTAGTAGGTTACGATCCCACCTACTCTTATTACGAGAACACCAAGTCGCTCGACGACTACTTCTCGCGTTGGAGAATGCAGTTCGGTGTTCGCATCACCTTCTAATCGCATACCGCGATCTACCCAAAGAGCTGTCCGACGATGTCGGGCAGCTCTTTTTGTTTGCCCCGTCGACGATCGGTGTTGCTATTTCGAAACGTCGGACCTATATTTGCAACGGTATTCGAAAAAGTTTGCAATTACCATGAGCAAATTCGAACCATACGGAATAGAGTACAATCCGCAGGAGGCAGAGATGTGCGGCGACGTGAAGGCGGGATTTCCCTCGCCCGCGGACGATGCCCCGCGCCATCGTCTCGACCTGCTGCGACTCATAATACGGCACCCCGCCTCGACGTTCTATTTTCGCGTGAGCGGCGTGAGCATGACCGACGCAGGATTGGACGAAGGCGACATCATAGTGGTGGACCGCAGCCTCGATGCCGACGACGGCCGCATAGCCGTATGCTTCATCGACGGCGAATTCACAGTAAAGCGCATCCGCCGCGAAAACGGACAAATACGCCTCGTGCCCGCCAACGACAAATACCCGCCGATACCGATAACGGTCGAAAACGATTTCAGTATCTGGGGTATCGTGACCTACGTAATAAAAAAGGTATAACACCGATGTACGCCCTTGCCGACTGCAATAACTTCTTCGTATCGTGCGAACGACTCTTCCGCCCCGATCTGAACGGGCGGCCCGTGATCGTGCTGTCGAACAACGACGGTTGCGCCATATCGCGCAGCAACGAAGCCAAGGCGTTGGGGATAAGGATGGGAGCGCCGCTGTTCAAGATAAGCGACATAGTGAAGCGACACGACGTCGCCGTTTTTTCGGGCAACATGGAGCTTTACGGCGACATGTCGCGCCGAGTGCAGCAGACCTTGATGGAGTTCGCCCCCGCCATCGAGCGTTACAGCATCGACGAGGCGTTTCTCGACCTGCGCGGAATACGCGACACCGATTTCGACGCCCTCGCGAAGGAGATCTCGCGCCGCTGTCTGCGCGACACGGGCATCCCCGTATCGGTAGGCATAGCCCCCACCAAGACGCTCGCCAAGATAGCGTCGAAACTATGCAAGCAGTATCCCAAACTGCGCGGCGGATGTTACATGCACCGAGAGCAGGACATAGAGAAGGTATTGCGCAAATTCCCCGTGACCGACGTGTGGGGCATAGGCCGACGATTCTCGAAGCATCTCACCGAACGAGGCGTCACGACGGCTTTCGAGTTCGCCTCGCTCTCGAAGGAGTGGGTGCGGGGGTTGATGGGAACGACGGGGCTCAGGACGTGGCGGGAGCTGCACGGCGAGGCGTGCATCGATTTCGAGGCGGGATTTCAGGCCAAACAGTCGATATGCACGTCGCGCAGCTTCGCGACCGAGATATACGATTTCGCGGAGCTCGCCGAGCAGGTGGCCAAGTTCACCGCGATGACCGCCGAAAAGCTGCGTCGGCAGGAGTCGGCATGCGGTCAACTCTCGGTATTCGCATGGACCAACCGTTTCCGACAAGACGAACAGCCGAGCAAAGGGAGCAGCGTCGCGGTCCCGTTCGAGACGGCCACCGACAGCACGCCCGAAATGGTGAAAGCAGCCAACCGCGCGCTGCAAGAGATATTCGTAAGGGGTTGCGGATACAAGAAAGCGGGCGTCGTAGCCTCGGCCATAATCCCCGCCTCCGAAGTGCAGACCGCGCTGTTCGACACGCGCGACCACGCGCGGCAGCACAGACTGATGAGCGCGATAGACTCGATCAACGGATCGATGGGGCGGGATTCGATAATAATAGCTTCGCAGGGATTCGGAGACATAAAGATGCGTCACGAACACCGATCGCCGCGCTACACGACCGACTGGGACGATCTGCCCACGGTGACGGTGAAATAAGCGGCTCGGCGAAGCGGAGCCGTGCGGGCCGCAGCCTCGCCCCGCGGAGGCCCGCAAATCTCGCGTACGCTCGTTCGCGTTCTCCGCAGGCTGCGCCCGAAACCAATGTTACAGCAACATCTCTCTCAGGCGGGCGCAACTACCCTCGCGGTCGTGCTTGTCGAACAAAAACGCGCCGATGCCTTTCGCGGCCGCGGCCTCCACGTTCTCGCGACGGTCGTCGATGAACAGCGTATCCGACGGATCGAGCGCGAAACGCTCCAGCAGAATGTCGTAAATGCGCGGCATGGGTTTCACCACCCCCTCCTCGCACGAAATCACATCGCCGTCGAAACACTCGTAAATATCGGTTCTGCGGAGAAAATCGATGAACTCGCGCGACATGTTGGAGAGCACGTACAATTTATATCCCGCGCTTTTCAGGTCGCGGATCAACCGCCCCGTCGGCTCGATGGTCTCCTGCTTGTCGATCGACTGCAACACCATCTCGCGGGCATACTCCCTGTCGGCGCCGCGATATGCGCACAGATCGTCGATCATCTTCTCGAAATCCGACGCTCCCGCATCGTAATCGATCCAGAATTGCGGCATGGGCGTTTCGGTCACATAGGAGAAGAAGCGCACGAACTCCTCGCTGCACTTGGCGAGATCGCGCGCGAACACCACCTGACCGAGATCAAAAACTATGTTTTTCATACGACAAATATACTCATTAGCCGCGAGAACTCCAAAAACAACTCCCCCGCCCGCCCCTTTCGGTAAAAAAAGCGCGCTTTCATCTAAAAATTTAGCAGAAAAATTTGTTATCTAAAATTATAGTACTAAATTTGTAGTATGAAAACAAAAGGAACGACACGATACGCTCTGGCGATGGTTGCGGCGGTGATGTCCGTCACGGCTCTCCGCGCGCAAAACGTGAAGATGGAGCTCGACTTCCAAAACGCCCGAAGCGAGACGATAGCCGACAACGGTTCGGAGACCGCATCCGCCGCGACGCCCGAGATCGATTACCGATATATGGTCGACGGACGCATGGTCGACGAGAACACGGCCGACATACTCGCCCGCCACTGGAACATCCGCCGAATTCGCATAGAACGCACCGACTCGGGCGCGCTCGTACGCGTGAAGACCAAAGGCCTCGACGAAGAGTTCCTGAAAGGCAACGCGGGCGGCATAGCGTGGCTCTCGCGGTTCGAAAACGGTATCGACAGAAAATACATAGGCGGTTACGTGCTGCGCCGAGATTACGACAGCATCCGCAGAGCGGAGCGCGTGCCCGAAGGCAAACTGCTGATACTGCGCAGCGAGCATTGGAGGCGACTCTCGCCCGAGGCCGTGTACAGGCTCAACGGCAGACCCGTCGACGGCAGTTCGCTGGTATACATGGAGGGGTCGATCCTGCAAACCATCGATATCCGCTTCGGGAAACGGCAGATAAGGCGTTACGGACCGTCGGCGGCCAACGGCGTGGTGTGGTGCCGCACATACAAACGTTTGCCGATGATAACGCTCGACGGCGAGAGGATAAGCCTCAAAAAGTGGATAAAGCTGTGCGATCCGCGTCTGATAAACATGGGCACCACGCTCAACTATCGGTTTCTGTCGCCCATAGAGGGCTACAAACGTTACGGCAGACGCGCCAAATACGGCGTAATAATAGTGAGGTCGGAGTAAACGGCGACATCGATGTAAAACATTATGGATATGAAAAAGAGACAAGGACTTACCAAAGGTGAGGAGGAGATCATGCAATTGCTGTGGCGGCTGGGCAAAGGGACGGTGAACGACATCATCGCGCTCATGCCCGACCCCAAACCCAAGTACACCACCGTGGCCACATTCATCAAGATCCTCGAAAGCAAGGAGTTCGTATGCCACGAACAGTCGGGCAAGAGTTTCGTCTACTACCCCGCCATCGAGAAAGAGGAGTATACGAAGACCGTAATGAAAAACATGCTGACCGATTATTTCGGAGGATCGGTGTCGAACTTGGTGTCGTTTTTCTCGAAGCACGAGGATATTTCGACCCGCGAGATGGACGAGATCCTCGAAATCATCGACCGCGCGAAAAAAGCATAGCACACAACATAACATCCCGAAAATGAAAGAGTCGGTTATATACACCATGGAGGTGCTGGTATGCAGCGGACTGCTGCTTCTGGCCTACAACATACTGCTCGAACGGCGAGTATCGTTCCTCGTATGCCGCATCCATCTGCTGGCGTCGACCGCCGCGGCGATGATAATTCCGCTGCTCGACATTCCCGTATGGGCCGCAGAGACGGGATACGTCGTCCCCGCCACGTATGCGGGCGACATCGCGGCCGAGATCGTCGAGGCGCCCCGCGCTGTGTTCACGCCCCGCAACATCCTTTTGGCGGTATACCTTGCGGGCACGGCTCTCTCGCTGGCCCTGACGCTGTACCAGCTTCTCAAGATACGCGGCATCCGCAAGAGCGGCACCCTCGTGGGGAACGGCCGTCCGCGCATCGTCCGCGCCGCGGACGACATATCGTCGTTCTCGTTTTTCGGTACGATATACATAGGTCGCGACACCCGCGACGAGGAGCTGCAAGCCATTATCGCGCACGAAAGCAGCCATATCGCCCACCGCCACTCGGCGGAACGCGTGGCGATGGAGCTGATGAAGGCGGCGATGTGGTGGAACCCGTTCGCGTGGATCGCGCAGCGGCGGCTGGCCGAGGTGCACGAGTACGAAGCCGACGCCGACGTGCTCCGCGGAGGATACGACATAAACAATTACATAGCAACCATATTGAAGAGTCTGCTTGGATATAGTCCGGACATAGCCAACGGTCTCAGAGATTCATTAACAAAAAAACGTTTCAAAATGATGACAACACCGAAAAGCGGCAGATATGCTCTGCTGCGCACATTGGCTGTCGCGCCCGTGGTCGCGGGACTGCTCTGCACCTTCTCTTTCACGGCCAAGGCTACCGACTACAGAACGGACGGCACTAAAACCGAATCGAGCGTCGCCGCGAACCAAAGACCCGCGACGATCCGCATGGCGGTGACCGACGAGAAAGGCACCCCCTTGGGAGGCGTGAAGGTCGTGGCGGACGGCAAGGAGTACACCACCGATGCGGGCGGCAGGCTCACCCTCACGGTCGACAACACCGCGAGCGTGGAGTTGAGCCGCGAAGGATACAAAACGGTATCGCCGCACTTCTCATGGTCGGGCACGAATACCGACAACGAGATCGATATCAAGATTAAGATGGTTCCCGACAAATCCGACGAAAAGTACGAGATAAGCATGACGATGGTTTCCACGGGATCGGGGCAAAACAAATCGGAGATAAAAACCGTTCAAAAGGAGGACAAAGAGGCATATTTACGCGTCGACAATATGCCGACGTTCGGGAAGGACGGCGATCTGAACAGCTTCCGCACCTATGTCATGTCCAATGTAAGATACCCCGCCGAGGCGATGAAGCGGAAGATAACCGGCAAAGTCGTCGTATCCTTCACGATCGACGAGTCGGGCAAGCTCACCGACGTGAAAATATTGCAGACGCCCGACCAACTATTGTCGCAGGAGGTAATCAGAGTCGTGTCGCAATCGCCCGCATGGGCCCCGGGCAAGCAGGACGGAAAGGCCGTAAAGGTGAGACTCACTATTCCCGTGGATTTCAAGTTGGACGGCGCAGACAAAAATACCGAAGCCTCGGACTATTCGCAGAAACCTCGCAATTCGATAGACGAGATCTCGGTGGTAGGATTCAGCCCTCGTTAGAAAGACGGCCGAGCGGCCGTGGATGATCTCTCGGGGAAAATACCAAAAGCCCCCGCAAAGCAGTATAAACCTAACCTGATCATAAGCAAGGCGGACGGTCGGCTTCACGCGAAGCCGACCGTCGCTGTTTCGCCGATACGAGCCCGACGCGATTCGCGACGATAAGTCCACTCAAGCAGCCGTTGCCGCGGCGAATGGAGCCCGTACGAACAGAAAGATGGCGAAAAAGCGTATCGGGCATAATTTTTTGCTTATATTTGCGTTGTATTGGAGAAATAACCTTAAAAGTATTTTAATTAAAATGAAAAAACTGTTTACGATTGCAATGATCTCGGCAGCCGCCATCATAGCAGGCTCATCTTGCACACCCCAGTCCAACGAAAAGATGTACACGAGCCTCGTCAGCATGGTAGAGGGATCTTATATGACAGGCAATTTCTATGTCGTGTTCGACAACGGCGAAACCGCATTCGTCACCAACACCTCGGCCATAACCTTCAAGCCTACCATCGACAACGAAGCGCGCGCCATAATCTACTACACCATCGAGGAGGATCAGACGAAAACGGGATTCGATTCGGTAATCACCATCTCGGCCGTTTACGGCGTGTCGGTAGACCCCGTACGCGACATTTACGATCATAAACTCGGAGAGATAAGCGACTACAAAGCCGAGATCGATATAATGGAGGGTTACTACGCCCGCAATTTCGTGAATCTCCAGATTCACTTCCAGTGGGGCGCAACCAACAACTCGGAGCACTCTATCGCTCTGGTATACAATTCGAAAGAGAATCACGAAGGCGTATTTCAACCGTTCTACGAGGACGACGGGTATCTCTACCTCGAGTTGCACCACAATTCGAACAACGACCCCGAAACGAACGAATACGTATCTTACGTATCGTATAAGGTAAAACCCGAGCAGATCAACGTCTCGCTGGAGGACTATGTAGGTATCAAAATACTCTACAAAGCGCTCGACGGCAATATTCGCACCTACAAGATCGACTTCAAGAAATAATCCGAACAAGGACTTCCGCACAATCGGGATGCTTTCGCAAGCATCCCGATTTTTTTTGTGCATATCCGTCGACGGACGCTCGGGCGCAAATGCTGTCGGGACATCGAAAACAGCGAATCGGCGTTGTGTCGGACCCATAGTCGCGACATTGCGCCGATTCACTTCATGTATGTAATCGCCTATCGATCAGGGAGTTCGGTTTTCGCAATCCGAGGATAAGATTTTCATCGACCTCACGCGCTGGTTATCAACATCTTACGCAGCGCGCGTAATGTCGGATTATCCGTAAAATATCTTGCCGCCGTCGATTCGCATGAATAATTTTGTCATGGCGATATCATATTCGCTTATCCGCATCTCAACGGCAATGAACAGTAATGCTGTCATATATAAACCAACCAAAACTACACCACCATGAAACCCAAACTTCTGTTGCTGGCTCTGTTGAGCCCGTCCCTCATCCTCGCTCAAGAAAAGCAGAGACCGTGGGACAACATCGAATTCTATCCGCCGAGCGCGGCTACTCTCATCAAGGCTCTGGACTGTCCGCCCGCGCACTACACGGGCAATCCCGAGATCACCGTTCCCATCTACACCATCGAATCGTCGGAGCTGACGATGCCGATCAGTCTTAATTTCGATATCAACACATACAATAAGCCGACCGCCAATCCCGATGTCGCGGGTTCGGGATGGTCGCTGAACTCCGATATCATGATTACCCGAGTCATCAACGGCAAGGACGATCTGGGCGGCGGCGGATATATTATGAGTTCTTCTATATGGAAATCCTATAAAAACGGAGATGCGAATACACAATGGACCGCCCGTTTCAGCTATCTCGACGGGGTTTACGACACCGAACCCGACAAATTCTATTATCGGCTGCTGAACAAAACGGGCAACTTCTTTCTTACTCCAGACAATAAGGTGGAAGTCATCCCGTATAACGGAGTAAAAGTGGAATATGTGTCGAACAATAAGTTTCGGATAACGGACAGCGACGGCACGGTATACATATTCGATGTCACTGACACGACCACGGATACCGCGCAAGGCACCCGATACATTTCGTGCTGGCACTGCTCTTCGATCACGAGCGCCTCGGGCTACGACGACATAATATTCGAATACAGAGCCCAAGTCACCAACCAGACACGCGGCGTGGCGCCGAGAATCGAGGTGTATGACGATTCGCATTGCGAAATGGAGACTTACAGCTCTTCGACATATTTCAAAAATGCGAGCGAGAATGAAATGAATAACGGGCAAGTGCCTTTCGAGAACCTTTCGGGTCCGAAAATACGGGAATGCCGATACGATTACGACGTACTCAAGGTATATCGCAAAGACGGCACGTGGCAAACACTTACGGCCAACAGATACAAAGAGTCGGGAACCGGCAGTCATAGCCTTACCGTCGATCAGAGATACCTGCAATCGATATCGTGGAAAACAGGTGCCATATCGCTGGAGTACGGCAGCAACGGCGACATGCTTACGGGCCTTACGAAACTTATCGTAAAAAACAAACAGACCAATACGGTGCGAACGGTAACCTTCGATCAAAGCGGCACGCGAGAACAGCGCAAACTCAACAGCCTGATTATAGACAAGGATACCTATTCGTTCAACTATTACAATCGTATACCGCCCGGGGCATGCGTGCCCGACTACTGGGGATATGCGTCTTACAGCCCCCTTCTCGGAGGTTCGGGGCAAATCCCCAACCATAGCGTCGATCTCAAAATCGGATATCAATATGCCATAAGCACCGACGGGCGGAGCGATTCGGCCACCCCGAAGACGGCAACGGTCGGAACCGCGAACATAGGCAGCATAACCCAAGCTTATTCGTACGAAACCAATCCGAGCGCGTATCTGAAAATTACGTATCCGACGGGCGGCAACTCCGTTTACCGATTCGAGCACCAAAGATTCGACCACAACGGGACCACGGGATATACGAGCGCGTTACGATTGGCCGAGGTGGAATACCGCAACGAGTCGGGAACGCTCAAACGCAAGAAAAAATATGAATACGGCTCGGGGCAATGCACGATGACCCCCACAAGCGGAAACGACACTCCCAACAACTGCACCGAGCAGGAGCTCGTCTATGTGACCAACTTTTCCAATTATTGCGAGGATGTCGCCACCCAACGGAAACGAGTCTATTACGATCATCCCACAGCCCGCGCCTCGTTCGATTACGCCAGTCCCGTGGTTTACAGCGACGTCACCGAGTACGACATCGACGTGGCCGACGGCGGCGCCCCAGTCGTGACGGGCAAGACGCAATATTCGTTCAGCGTAAGCAGCTATTACATCAGCGGCAGCCCCAAGTACCCGTTCCCCATGCAACCCAACAAATGGGAGCGCGGACATTTGACCGGCCTGAAACAATACAGATACGACACCGCGACAGACGATTACGTCTTGCTCCGTAAGGTCGACTATTCATACTCGACATACGAAAAGACCACGAATATACACCGTCTGCATATCTGGCCGCAGAAGTATCCGATAAATTTATCGGGAAATACGCTGTCATTGGAAGACCGTCGCAACAACACCGTGCTGTGGGAGACGGACGACTACCTAAAAACGGGGTGTCGCCGCAAAACGGGCGAGGTGGAGACCGTATATTCCAACGACGGGAGCGTGTCCCTGACGCGTACCACGACCTACCATTACGACAACAGCTCCGCGACGTACCACCTCCCGATACGCATGGAGGTATCGACGAGCGACGGCAACAACATCACGCAGTATATCCTTCGTCCGACGGACTACACCAACACGACGTTCTCGGCATTAAAGGAAAAGAACATCATCGATGTCCCGATCGAGCAGATCAGCGTCCGCAACGGCAAGATCATAAGAGGCGAATTGTACCAATACAACAATTCGGGCTCCGTGACGCAGGCCTACTGCCACGAAACCGAGCCGCAGAGCGCATCGACCAAATTCACGTACAGCTACACCCGCCGCACGGGATGCCCGTATCCTTCGGCCCCGTCGTATGCGCTTGTCGGAACCATGTCGTACGATCTGAACAACAAACTCAACATGATTCAACGCCCGGGCAAACCCGTTCACAGCTATGTATGGGACGGATACGGCGTCTACTGCCTCGCCGAGGTCGTCAACGCCACGGCAACCGAAGTATCGGGAGCCATGAAATACGGAGATCCCGCCACATTGCAAAACAATCTGCCGAATGCCCTCGTCACGGTAAGAAATTATACTTCGCTCGTGGGCCTGAAGTCGGAAAAAGACCCGTCGGGACGACTTACGAGTTACAGCTACCATACCGGGTCTCCGCTCAAACTGCAATTCATCTGCGACGACAAAGGCAACGCCGTAACCGAATACGAATACTCGAACGAATAGCGGCATGCCGCATAACTTCTAACATCAAAAAGAATATTATGAAAACCCATATCAATATATTGCTCGCAGCCGCCTTGGCAATCGCCTCTGCGCCATGTTTCGCGGCAGGTCCCGACAAAGCGAATATCGGAATCTCGACATCGAAAAATTACATCCGCACCCGCATCTACACATCGCCGCAAAAAGGCTCCGCCATAGACGACGTGGCCTATTACGACGGACTGGGACTGCTTACCCATACCGTGCAGGTCGGCGCCGCGCCCGACGGCAAGTCGCTCGTATTGCCCGTCTACCATGACGCGGCGTTTAACGACAAGGTGCGCGAATACCTTCCTTACGCCGCCGCGACGACCAACGCCGCCGCGCAATCGGCGCCTCTCTCTTCGTCGAACTTCACCGTTTACGGCGCCGCGGACTCACCGTACGCCTTCACGCTCCACGAATACGAGAACTCGCCTCTCGGACGCGTAAAACGCACGTACAAAAGCGGCTCCGCTTATCAAGCGGGCGCGGGCCGATACATATCTTACGATTACGGCCTGAACCTCTCCAACGAGGTCCTGAAGCTCTCCTTTTCGTCGGGCTCCGTCGCCGCAGGCGGTTACTACTCCGCGTCGACGCTGTTCCGCAATACCTCGACCGACGAGGACGGCGGCCAAATCATAACCTTCACCGACAAGCAGGACAATGTGATTCTCGAACGACGCAAAATCGCCGACAACGACTATGCCGACACCTATTACGTGTACGACAACAGCTTTCGTCTCGTGTGCGTCGTGCCGCCCGAAGCCGCAAAGGGCCTCGCGGCGTCGAATTCGACGATAGCATCGGCAACGGTCAACGATCTGTGTTACGTATACACCTATACGAACGACCTTATCATCAAAAAACAACTCCCCGGCAAAGCCGTCGAATACTACGGATACGATCTCGGCGGCCATAACGTAATCTATCAAGACGGCAATCTGCGGGCCGCAGGCAAAGCGATCCTTTACAAGTACGACGCTTTCGAACGCCCCGAGAAGACTATGATCGCCCCGTTCACGGGTACGGTAAGCACGACGGCGTATACGACGAGCGCGTTAACCACGCTTTACAACAACGCCTCAAACGTCTCCGTCGCCGAATACACTTACGACAGCGCCCCTTCGGCAATGGCTTCGTTCGTCGCTATAACGGGCATATCTGCAGCCGCCGACCGCGACTCCCGTCTCAAGGGGTTCAAGACATTCGAGAAGATCGGCGTTTTGGGCGACAACTACACCGTGTCGGGCTATGTCGAAAGATCGTTCCACTACGACTATCGCGGCCGCGTGATTCAAACCACCGAGAAGTATCCCGACGGTTCGATACATCGCACCTCCGACAAATACGACTTCGTGGGCAACATAACGGCATCCAAGGAGACATACACCCACAGATCGACGACCGAGACGCTCGACAGAACATTCTCGTACGACCGACGGGGGCGGCTGCTTGCCGAAACAGCGACCATAGGAGGCGTAGCCTCGTCGGTGAACTACACATACGACTCCGTCGGACGACTCACGGGAAAGAGCTACAACGGCGGAACCGTTACCGAGAGCTTGGCTTACAATATTCAGGGCTGGAAAACGGCGCAAACCGTCAAGAAAGGCACGGAGACCCTTTTCGACAACTCGCTGAAATATTACGACAGCGCGGCGCCGTCGTACTCGGGAAATATCTCCGAATGGGCATGGGCCTACAAAGGTCAATCGGTCAACACCTACAAGTTCTCTTACGACAAGATGTCGCGCCTTTTGGGGGCGGATCACTTCATCGGAACCGCCAAAGCCGACAAGTTCACCGAAAAGGCGATCTCTTACGACAAGAACTCGAACATTAAGTCGATGACCCGTTATGTCAACGGAACGCCCTCGACATTATCGTTCGCCTACACGGGAAATAGAAGAAACGGGTATATTTATGACGCAAACGGGAATATTACCACCGATGCGACCAACAATTTGTTGGTATCATCGTATAATTTCCTTAACTTGCCGATAACGATAAAACAAGGCTCCACCGTGAAAGCAACCTACACATATCTCGCCGACGGAACTAAAATCAAGACAATCAATGCGTCGGGCGTGGGATATGATTACATAGGTTCTTTCAAATATAATCGCAGTAATTCCAATATTACATTGGAAAGTGTCGCAACAGCGGGAGGCAGAACGTATAAGACAAGCAGCGGATACGAGGCGCGATACTTCGTCACAGACCACTTGGGAAGTACTCGTTTAGTGACCAATTCAAGCGGCACCGTCCTCGAACAAAATGACTACATGCCCTACGGAGAACGCCACACTAATTCCGCATTGGCAGCCTCAACGAACCCGTATCTTTATAACGGCAAGGAATCACAGAAAGACTTCGGAATTAACTATATTGACTCTGAAGCAAGATTCCAAAGACTCGACGGAGCATTCAACTCAATAGATCCGTTAAGCGAGGAAAATTACTGGGTAAGTCCGTATTCTTATTGTGGTGGAAATCCCATTTTACGTATCGATCAGGATGGAAAGTTATTCGATGACTATTTTAATAAGTTCGGTAAATTCCTTGGTACAGACAATGCTGTTACGAATGAAGTTCGTATAATTTCACAAAAAGATTGGGATGAGAATGCGATAGACAATGTCATAGACCATGATATAGGCAATGAATTATCGACTAATATTATAGACACCCAAATATCTTCTGATGCTGCTATAAATATCATAGGCCATTACAATGATATATTGAATACGGTGGAAACTCATATTGATATTCCAATCGCAACGGTAAAAACTAACGAACGTACGGCCATGCAGTATAATGAAGGACACAAAGAATACCTTTGGCAATCTCGTTATCCGGCAATTGAAGTCAATATATCTCGTGGCACATTATCAAAATCATTACATACGGTATTCAATATAATGAACTCACTCATACATGAACGAGATCATATTACATTCAAAGGAGCAAAATATCAACCACAACGTGAAATACACGCAATAAATACCCAAAGGAACCATTTTACATGGTATAGTACTACCAATAACTTCAAGAATGGAATAAATGCTTATGAAAACAGTGAAAAAAGTAAAATACGGCGCAATTGGTAGTATATTTTTAATGGTTGTATTTATAATCTTGTGGGGTACTACATATCGTATTGTAGAAAAAGATATAACCCAACAAATAAAACCGAGATTAAAGTATTTTGCAACAGAAAAAGATTCCATAAAAATTGATCGTATCAATATAAGTTACACAGATAAAAGAGTTTATGTTGCTACATATAGCTATGATATATCGGTAAATATGGACGTTTCATTTTCTAACAACAGAAATAAACCTGTATATGTGGGGTTAAGTAAATTAGGGGTCTTTAGTCCTAATTTTATAGCTATGTATCAAAAAGATACTGTTGCATTATCGAGTTGGAATGACGAAGACAGTATCCCCCCAAAGAGTAGCATAAACACTTATTTGAGTAATTATTATTTCGATGGCGCATACTATTTTTGGGAGGACAAATTCCCACCCAAAGATGATTATACCCAAGATATAATTAATATTATACCCGATATCAATGTATACTTTTATGGCAATAAAATTTTACCGTCGAAAGACATAAAAATTACAATATTAAATGTTAAGGATGGTTGGATTTCTCGTTGTATACATCGTATTAAAGGAAATAAATATTGGTACGATACTACCCATGATATAACAAACTAAAGTGAGGGCGGGAATATTTCCCGTCCTTATTTGCAAATTACACATAATTTCCTTAACTTGCCGATAACGATAAAACAAGGCTCCACCGTGAAAGCAACCTACACATATCTCGCCGACGGAACTAAAATCAAGACAATCAATGCGTCGGGCGTGGGATATGATTACATAGGTTCTTTCAAATATAATCGCAGTAATTCCAATATTACATTGGAAAGTGTCGCAACAGCGGGAGGCAGAACGTATAAGACAAGCAGCGGATACGAGGCCCGATACTTCATTTCGGACCATCTCGGAAGCACAAGGTTGGTTGCCTCTGCTAACGGTACGGTTTTGGAGCAAAACGACTATATGCCGTACGGAGAACGTCATTCAAATTCCGCCTTGGCAGCCTCAACGAACCCGTATCTTTATAACGGCAAGGAATCGCAAAAAGATTTCGGAATTAACTACATCGATTCGGAGGCAAGATTCCAACGTTTGGATGGAGCGTTTAATTCCATAGATCCCTTGTGTGAAAAATATTACCATATTTCACCATACGCATACTGTGCTGCGAATCCGATTAATATGATAGATCCAACAGGAAATATTACAGATGATTGGCGAATAATGTTAAATGGTCAACTCATTTTTACTAAAACTACGGATTCATTCGACCGTTTTTTTATAGAAAATATCAATGGCGAATTTAATGAAATAGCTCGATTAGATAAACATATAACAGATCAAGGTATTACTCTTGTCGAATTCCCTAATAATGGAAAAGGATTCACTCGCTATGGAGAAATTGATGAAGGAGGTGATCATTTCTTACAACCATCTGTTGCAGCTGCACTATTCGGAGCAATACATGATATATATCAATACGACAATAGCATCATGATACAATTGGGAGACATGAGTGCATTTAATGGGAATAAACCTGGAACAGCTCATAATGGAGGTTCAACCAGTCATGTAAATGGGCGTAATATAGACGTTCGATATATTCGATCAGATCGTAAATTAAGTCCACTAACTGTTGATGATCCTAATTTTGACAAATCTGCCAATCAAAAAATGGTTGATAGTTTTTATAAATATGGATTCAAAAGCCAATTGTCATATCCTATGACACAAGACGGCTGGATATTAAATCATACCAAATCATTTAAAAACCACCATCATCATCTTCATATACAAGGTTTCTCACCAACAATTATTAACAAGAAACTATGACCTGCGCATATAAATTATTATTGGTTTATATATTATGTTTAATCATCATAAGTTGTAGCCATGAGACAATATTTATTTGTGATTATCCGTATATTAATTCAAAGTATTATATACCCGACATAGTCAATGAAAAAAATATAATACGTGATTCTTTAATGATATCTCAAATAGCAAATGTTATTGGCGATTCAAATTTGAATCATTACGGCAATTGGTTTACTTACTATGAGCTACCTATTCCTCATCAAGATTCATATAAATTAATCTTTCGGACAGACGATAATTCCGAAAGCGAATATATGATACAAACCGATGATAATGGAAAGATCACTAATTGTAAGCTAGTCGCAAAATCTTATGGAGATGGAGCTGAATTCGAAACGATTTATTCATTATATAAAAATAAGCGATTAAAACAATACTCAATTTATGGCCGTTACCATTTTACAAATGACAGCACAGACGTTATAGATACTTCTATTCCCCCTATTGTTGACACCGTGGTAAAATTAATTCACTTTTGATTTACCTAATCAATCAATAATGACTATTCAACTTTAATATCAATTCCCTGTTTATCAGGTGTTAATTGTATGGGTATGTGCTATTCCTAACATACAGCCGTACATGAGTCGGTTAATATTAGAATTTGTTTCGAGTACAAAGATATACAGAGTTATTCAATATAAGACGTTAATTGTCAGATTTTTGTATTGATTTTCACTTTCCGGCAAAAGTTAAAGGAGTATCGAACTCATTAAGAGATACATGGACGAAAGAAGCCCCCGAAAAAATGTTGTTTTCGAGGGCTTTTGATGTTTTACAGACCTGTTCGTTTTTGAAGTGAACCGGTTTTTGTGGTCAATCGGCGTATCGTCGATTGACGGGTTTGACGTGTATTTCGATACGTTGGTCGTCCAAGATTCGGCGGACGGCTTTCCATAGGGGAAGTTTTTCTACTCCGGCCAGCTTCATAGCTTCGACGACCATCGTGTTTTCGACTAACCTGAGGTAGTCCTCTTCCCGAAGTTCGATGTATTTGTGAAGGTCTTTTTTGAGTTTCGCCATAAGTCACGAGGTTGAATTGTTATTTTTCGCCGAAATCAGCGGGTGTCTCGCCCCAAAGGGAATTGTTCCAGTGGAGCACTTCGATTTTGTCAATTTCGGAGGCCATCGCTTTGAGGAAGATTTCCGCTTTTTTGAGAGCGGCGTTCCTTTTGCGCGATGCTGTTCGTTTCTCGTTGAACCACGTCTGGGCGGTAAGACTATCGGTGTAGATGATTGCCGGATTGAAACGGTGTTCGATGATATATTTTGCGGCTTCAACGATGCCCACAAACTCACCGATATTGATGGTCTGGTTTCCGATATTCTGTTCAAAGAGGAGTTCGCCGGTGGCCAAATCAACGGCTCTGTACCGGGTAACTCCTCTTTTCATAGAATGCGCCCCATCGGTGGCTATTCCACGTTTTGGGCGCATCACAAATCGGGAATGGCCGGTGTGCAGAATCCGTCGTCGGCCATTCTCCGCAGAAGTTTTGCGGCAGCGGATTTGAAGCTGTTGATTACGCCTTCCAAATTTTCGATGTCGGTGCGGCGTTGTAACAGGGAGACAACTCCCGATACTGTGTTGCTGGAGTATGAATTACCTCTCAGCGGATCGAAGTAAACGGTTTTGTTTCCGAAGTTGACGGTTACCCGATAGGTTTCACCCGGTATCACCAGGGTGTCGATCGTGGCCTTGAAAAGAAGCGGTGTAGCCGCTACTACGACAAAACCGTTGCGTGAGTGCATTGCTTTGAGTTCGACCGAATACAATATGTTCGGCTGGACTTTGCCTTTCAGGTCTTCAGACAATACACAAATTTTTTTCTTGTAAGGTGAATCCTCACGTACTCCTCGCAGTTGCTTGGTCTTCGAGTGGCGCGATACGAATCCGATGATCTCGCCGGTTCTTTCCGAGGTCGCAAATTTCAATTGCGTTCGCTCTGATATCATACTCTGTTTTCATATTATTCCAATCTGGTTTTACGGTCAATTAACAAAATGGAAATCAGTCATTATTATCTAAAATATATCGCAAATTTATATTTTCATTTCGGAGTAAACAAATAAATTTATGACTATTTTCAGGCTAATAAAACAGCTATTTACAGAGAGAAGCGGGGACTGTTACCATAGTCTTTCGTCTTCGGAAAAATGACTGAAACGTTCGTCGGCAGTGGAGGTTGAGTGGTTGCCGTGACATTTCCAGTACCGATAGACTCTTTCGCCTTTTCCTATACGGAAATAAATATCGTCGGCATTGATGTACTGCACTCCTTGTTCGATGGCAGGATTGATCCATGTAGCATAATTTTCTATCCGCGGGTTCTTCCCAACGTATAATTTCTGCTTCTCGATACCGAATACGAAGATATTCTGCATCCGCACGTCATCGTCCACATCGAAGCGGCGGGCGTATGCCGCAAAGTCGTAGATGTCGGTTTGAAGCAGACTCCCGCCGAAGTAAGAAGCCGCACTGTCTTGCAGTTTGCGGAATGCCTGATTAAGCGGCTGACGAAGCCGGATTTCATTCAGTCGTTCCATCGTTACGGCATCGTTGGTAACGTATACCACGCGGAAGCCGTTGCGAGTGGTGTCGCATACTTCGAGGTGACGCACCACCTCCTGCGAGCGGTTGATGCTGTCGTCTATCGGGCCTCGCGTGCGGGTGCAATCTTTGAGTAGTCCGATGCCGAGGATGAGTACGATGACCATCCACGGGAGGAAGTGAAAGAAGATTCGCCATCGGATTTCCCGTTCCGTTTGTCGTTTGAACTCTTCTTGTGTCATGATTTGATGTGTTAAAGATGTTTCGGGAGAATCAGCAGTCCCCGCTTGTTGAGTTCTGCGCGGAGCATGCCTACCAGTTGCTCCAATGTCTTCACTTCCTGCCTTTCGCCGGCTTTGCGATGAAACAGCGGGGCGAAATAGAGTTTATGGTCGTTCTTGGTCGGATACGAGAGGCCGCCGATACATGCTTTCGGGATTCGGATTTGGTACAGTTCGTTGACTGGTCTGCACTGTTTGGAGGGCGGCACTGTGAACCCGTACTCAGGAAGTGCTTCGGCCACCATTTTCAGTATGGGGCGGATAACCTCGTTCGCGTAGTTCGGTACCGTGATGTTCAGTTGCGGTACGGGTTGCCTTTCGGCTTCTGCCCGCTCGATGGTGTCGAGTTGTTCGGAAACTTTCGCATCGCGCTGAAAGTAGCTGCTTAACAGTTCTTCTATTGTCATAACGTTGCTTTTAATGGTTCGTGTAAAAAGAATAATGGTCCGGACGAAAGAATCGGTGCAAGCCGCCCTGTTATTTTATGCGGCGGCTTCATCGATATGCCGTTGGGCTTCCTCAACGGAGGAGATGGCCCCGTCGATGGCATCGATGGCGTCGGTCATACGGGAGCCGTTGTCCGATGATTGGAGGCTTTCAGGCATGTTGTCGTAGGCGTCCTGTTCTTCGTCCTTGATGTCGTTCAATGATGCGATGATTTCGTCGAGGGAATCTTTCACATCTTCGAGTTGTTTTCGTCTGTCTTTGTTCATGATTGATTGGTTTTATTGATATGATATTGAATGAAATTTTGCTGCATCGTAAATCATTCATATCTTTGCATTTAAGTATCAGAACCTATTTATGTCTAATTTTGAAATAATTATCAATTGTATTACAGCCCTCGGTGCGTTGGCAACCGCAGGAACCTTTATTTATGTGATTAGAAGCCAAAAAGGAGCTCAAAAACAGATTGACAGTTTATCCCAGATGGCGACTATGTTCACGCGCCAATATGAGATGGCTCGTATTCAGGCTGGAGATAGTCTATATCCCAAAATCCAGATTACATTGAAACATGACGTGATGTGGGGCATGAAGATATTAGTTAAGAATTTGTCTTATCCTATTGAGATTTACCGCATAATTATACATACAGACCAGCATCATTCTGATATAACCATAAAGCCTAAAGGGGATTATATCGCTATAAGGCAAGGTGAAACCAAACCTATATTACCTGGCGAAATGGTGCGACATCCTTTGTACTTATATTCAGCATCTCTCCGCCTCTTTTTGGTAACTCCTTTCGATGAGGCGTATGAAGTAAGATATGCGGTCAGTAATGAGCAGGAATCCTATCAATCTGAGGCTATTCCCATTTTGTTCCGTAAAGAAGACCATGAAAACGATACGGAATCCACTATCTCAGCCAAAGAATACAGTATTCACGGAAATATCCCCGGAACAGTAGATGATAACTTTCCGGAAATCTCTCGGGATACTGAATGTATTTAGTTCTTTCATAAGGCAATCAGGGCGGACAATACCCTGATGCCGGGGCGAAACAGACAATGTTTCCAGTCTTGTTGGAGAAGATGGTTACGCTTGCTCCGATTTGCTTTCGGGCGGCTTTCTTCGCGTCCCGTAGGCGGACGAAGGAGAGTCGGTTTCCGTACCACTTGTCGCAGAACCAATAGTTCGTGGTTGTGAGCTTTGAGGTTGTGATACGAGGATCGGTGTCTGCTCGGGAAGCAAGCAATTTTTCCGCCGCCTGCCGAAGAAAGTCCGGCCAGTCATTGTACGGCATTTTCGACCGCCAGAAATAGTCGTTGAGTATCAAAGGCTGGATGCTGGCCTCTGTTCCGGTGTGGTAGCCTAAAATGTCGGCATAAGAGATTTGGGTGGTGCCGTCCGATAATGCAGGGAAACAGACACCGCCATTACGACCGGGCGGATCGAATTTGCCCCATGCTGATTTTACTTGACGCACCACGATTTTCGGGATGCCGTCTTTGTCTGCTCCGTCGTGCAATAATACCGAGGCAGAATGACGGAGTTTCTTCGCTAATGATTTCGATATGAACATGGTATTTTCTATGTTAATCGGTCATTTGTATGAATCGGACATAATCTTCGGTATCGTTAAAGCATTCATCGTTGATGCGCTCTGCCAATTCGTCCAGCGTCAGGCGTTCGACCTCGTATTCGGTTTCGTCTTCTTCGTCAATGGCACTGCGGGAAGGACCGTTTCGCCAGGCGTCGAGCAGTTCTGCATCCGAAACACTGCGGTTCAGATGATTGCAACTCCAAACGAAAGCATAGAACCGTTCTTTGCTGGAAAGGGAGCTAATGTCGTCCACCGTTGCCGAACGAAGAAAATTACTGTCAAATTCCTGCACATCGTCTTCGTGGATGTCCTGTACGCCGATGTGCCATGAACTGTTCGCGCTATTCTGCCGCATGTATTTTACCTGAAGCAGCATATTTCTCCGATAGTCAGCCGGAATGTCACCGAATATTCTGCGGATTTCTGCGATGGCATCGTCGGTCAGGCGAACAAAATCACCGTCTCGGAAAGGAGGACGAGAGTACTCTTTAGAAGATAGGTTTTGTTCCGCACAAAGTTCCTTGTACCAATTCCAGATTGTTATAAGCCAATCTACGTGGATTTCACGAAGCTCGCGGTCTGTTTCCTGAACATCCGTATTCGGGCGCTGGAGCGTACAAGTACCGTCCGCGTGATAGTCGAGCAGGCTGTACCTGACATAGCAGGGATAGCCGTCTTCTCCTTCTTCTTCCACAAACACGATGTGAGGCAACCACCCGTCGGGGCGTTCGGATATATGGCAGAGAGAATCTATGATATTCTGCGATAATTTTCGTTCTTGTTCTTGCAGTGTCATAATCAAAATTCCTCTAATTGTTTGACTCTATAATAGTTTGCCCAGACTTCTACCGCACCCCAAAGGATATCGGGATCTATCTCCACTTTTTCGGCAATGGCACTAACGATGCTTGCATCCTCTTCGGTGACATCATATCCATGTTCACGCATTAAAGGAATTGTCAGTGCGGCAACCTCGTAGAAACGTCCGTTTTCTTCAATGTCCCGATATAGCTTATCAAGCAGTTCACGCTGTTGGGCGGTGATTTCAGGCATTGCCGCTTCGAGTTGATGAAGCGTCTGTTGTAGTTGAATACTCGTAAAATTCATGATTGATCCTGTTTATTGTTGGCAAATTTCGGTCGAGCTCGCTGTACGATACGCAAGTCGGTATAACCGATGGCTTTCAATTCGCTGAGCAAATCTTTGTATTCGTTATCGTGTGCAAGAGAGGTCTCAGCGATGACTGCGGTATAGTATGCTGCCCCGTGCTGACCGACGTGCATGTAGGAGGTGGTCATATAGTTGCTCTGGCTCCACGGTTCATCCGGAAAGAGAGCGATGATATCGCCGTTTTTCCATTTCCTAAAAACCACCTTCGTCATGGCGGTCGCAGATTTCTGTGTTCACAATGATGTCGCCCACGGTTTTCGTGTCTCGGTGGAGCTGGTTGAGGATGTCGTCGATGTCCTCCTCGGACACCTCGCCACCGTTTCGGTTCTCGATGTCATAGCGAACCGAGACGTAAACCGTCTTGACTTCGGTTGCCCGAGAATCGTTGCCGTTCCCGGCGATGCCATCGGGAGACGTGATGTCAAATTTCATCAGTCGGGCAAGACGGTTGTATTCCTCATCGTAGAACCGATTGTATTCGTCTTGATACTCTTCCTTGTAGCAGGTTCCACTTTCGGGATCGTCCGGGTCCTCCGGCTCGACAAAGGCATCGAAAGGCAGTTGGTGTTTGTCGACTAAGCGGGCTACAGCCAAATCGCTGGCAATTTCCATGATGGACGAATTGATTTCGTCTTTGTTTTCTTTGTAATACAGGTGTAAGTCCATAGTTGTTAGAGTTTAATGAAGTATTCTTCGGTTAATGATCGTTTGAGTTTCCGGTTGCCCCGGGCGATTCGGGCGATGAGTTGCTGAATGCGTTTGTTTGCCAATTCGGCGATTTCCAGCGCTGTCGGTTGGGGCATTGCGAATGCCCGGCAGGTTTCCGAGCAGTATTTCTGTCGGGCACGAAGCGGTTTCCCGCAGGCCGGACAGCGGCACTTGCCGTCATTTTCGAGCACTTCCAGTACGGAGGTGTGGATGTTTTGCCACCATTCCAGACGGTCTATTTCGTAGGCCTGAATGGTTGCGTTGTTGGTGAAATTTCGAGCTTCCACTTCTACCGAGACTTCGGAATCTGCTACGATGACTTTGATAACCGGGTCATCGTAGGGTGTACCGTCATTGTCGAACCAGATGATGAAGGTCGGCTCCTCCTGCTCGGCATAATCGCCCAACGAGAGTTCCGTCAGACCATTGTTTTTCAGAATGGCCACAATGGCGGCCATGATATTGCTGATGTTGTCCATAAAGAGGTTTTAATAAGATTAGCTGATATGTCGGAGAGACAGGCGTTGTCCATCTCTTGATTTTTCAAAAAAGGTGGAGCTGCCGGGACTCACGTCAGGACAGCTCCGGTTATCATTATGGCGAATGATGTATCAATAATTGAGTTGGATGGTTCCGTAAACTCCGGCAATCTCTTCCTGGCGGATTCCCAGATAGACCATCGTCACCTGCGGCGACGAGTGTTTGAGAATCATCGACAGCAGGATCAGAGCTTCGGTGGTGCGCCCCATCGATTCATAGACGTAGCGGCCGAAAGTCTTGCGGAAAGTGTGGCTGGAGAATCGTTTGATCGGCAGCCGGTATTTTACCCGCAGATATTTCAGGGTGTCGTTGATGTATTGTGAGGTATAGGGTT
>ERZ777305.839-NODE-839-length-45152-cov-122.862297_pt1 | contig 45152 bp, 46 predicted proteins | sample MGYA00374965_ERZ777305 | MGnify/ENA primary metagenome ERZ777305 (study PRJEB29328, sample SAMD00013331) | mouse gut metagenome | study: EMG produced TPA metagenomics assembly of the Metagenome analysis of fecal microbiota from mouse which was promoted...
TGAACCGAATTTATTTAATTTTTAACCTCGTCCATTTTTTAGTGGACAGTAGTGGGTGAATATAATGTTTTATATTGGTGCCGTTTTTTCTATTTGTGGTTCTTGGTATTCTTTATTCGTTCTCACCATGTGCTTGATTACACGGCGTATTGTGCTCCATTTCGGGAAGATTGCGAATGGACGTACCGAACTGTAACTTACGAGTATTACGGTGAGCGATGCGAGGGCAATGATTAGCAGCCATCCGTAAATCTCTTTCATGGACACAACCAAAGCCTGTGTCTGTACCATTCCATATAGCTGACCAAGCGGGGCAAATGCTATGTCGGGATTTGTACCTGAAATGTTGGCTCCAAGCAAGGCTGCATTTTTTGCCATAGTGTGACGCAGGATTTCTCCGATTATAGCGGGACCAAAGGTCGCGCCCATTACCGCACCTGTGAAGCCGTTGATTGTGAGTGCCTGAGGAAAGACTTGAAAAGGTAATCCGCTCTGCACTATCGAGGTCAGGAATACGATTGATATTATCACTGCCGCAGCACCACGGAAAAAGAGCGGGATGAAGAGCATCTCTTTCTCAACCCCGTAGCCTATGAAGAAATAGAAGTACGCGAGATATACAATCGCCAGGGCAAAAGCAATGACTGTCATGGCCTTGTAGCGCCATTTGCGCAAAGCGAATGTGAGGTAGGTAAAGGCACATCCGGCAACAATACCGGTGAATACATACCAGTTCAGGTCTATGAGGTTTATCTCGTCAAACCCGAGGATATTTGCTGCATAGCTGTGTTCAAAGACGTGTTCAGTGGCTATGAGTGTGAAAAACACGAGATATATTCCGGTGGCGCGGATCACATTCCTGTTTTTCATTGCCTGAAATGAAATGTAAGGATGATGGAGAAACGTTGCCCGCCAAAGATTTATGCCGAGACATGCGAGTCCGAGAAGCGCGGCGCCCCGGATTTCCACGGCGTCCCACCAATCGAAGTAATTGCCATACACGCAGATGAAGGTGAAGCACATCATAAAGCCAGCCCAAAGCATCGCCCCGATCCAGTCGATGCCGAGCAGCGGTATGAACATCGGTCCGCGTACAGGTTTCACAAGTATCATCACCATTATCATCATCAGGGCAAGCAGTCCGATCATTATCCAGTGCATGTATTCCCATTGGGAGAAAAACGCCGTGTATATGGTGGCTATCCCGCTGAGCTGGATAACGCTGTCAACTATTATATAGACGTAGCAAAAGAATATCGCCATATCCCTGACTGGCGTCAGCCAAAGCTGAATAGTGGAATTGCAGGCGAAGGTTGCCTGCATCCTGAACCACCCGGCTATAAAACATGTGATAACCAAAAGTGGGACACTGGTAGTATGGGCGCATATCACGTTTGCGGCAATCAGGACAATGCCGGAAACAAGCAACTGCGTCCTGGCTGAGAACCTGAACTTAATGCGGAACATTACGGCAAAATTTATAGCCAGCCCTACGAGCGAGGCATAACCAGCCATAAGAATATCCTCCTGCATCAGCGCGGTTGTTCCGACCATATCGGAGGCGGCGGCGAGATAAACACCGCCGGAGAACTGCACGATCAGGACAAAGAATATGAATAGATACGGTTTTAACCGTCGGGGAATATAGTCAGGGACATCCGGTATATCAAACGGGCCCTGTGGAGCGTGCCAGTCTGCCATGTCAATATTTCACGCTACATTCCACATTCATTCCAGCACGCAGTTTTGCCATTTCCTCCGGTTTGTTGTCGGCACTGAATTCAATTCTTACCGGCACACGCTGACGCACTTTTACGAAATTTCCCGCTGAATTGTCCTGCGGCAAAAGTGACAGAGACGCACCCGTGGCAGTTGATATGGACTTGAGCTTGCCGTTGAACACAACTCCCGGAATTGCATCTACCTTTATCTCGACATCGCAGCCCGGCGCAATGTGATGAAGCTGAGTTTCCTTATAATTGGCTGTCACCCATATATCCTGAGAATCAACAACGTCAAGCAGTGTCTGACCGGGCTGTACGAGTTGACCGACCTGTATTTCTTTTCGTGAAGTGTAGCCGTCGCACGGAGCGGTAATGACAGTATAGCTGAGATTAAGCTCCGCTGTTTCAAGCAATGCTTTTGCCAACTCAATACCGGCTTCCGACTGGGATATACGCTGACGGTTAATATCCACAACAGCCGAGGTTGCCGAGCGTTGGCGCGACAACATTTCATAGCGGGCTTTTTTCGCCTCGTAATCAGTCTTTGCTCCATCATACTGCTGACGTGTGACAGCATCCTGTGCCAACAGTTTTTCATAACGTGCAAGGTCAGTGGCCGCCATTTCCATAAGAACCTTTGCCTCTGCGATGGAAGCCTCGCTCACAGCCACATTCGCTGAAGCGGAAGTGACCGATCGGTCGGCTACATCACGTCCGGCAAGGGCGTTCTGATAATCCGCACGGGCGCGGGCTACGTTAAGGCGCATATCCGCATCGTCGATTATGACGAGTGTGTCACCCTTTTTCACGGGCTCATACTCGTTGAAACGGATTTCCTTGATATATCCCTGCACACGGCTGTTGACAGGGACTATCTGTTGACGCACTTGGGCATTGTCGGTAAACTCGACATCCCCGAGATAGATAAACTTACCTCCTACCCAGATTGCGGCTATGGTGATTACTGCTATTGTGACGATATAGGAGAGTATCTTTTTGCTACGGTGTTTCATATCTTTCCGGTTGAGAACAAGAGTTTGTAATAATAGTAAATTATGTTGATGCGGGCGTTTACGAGCCGTTGCTCCGCATCAAGTTTTGCATTTGCCGCATCGAGCATATCTGTGATAAGTGCCATATCAGCGGAATAGCGGGTCGATGTTGTGCGGTAGTTCCTTTCGGCGAGTTCCACACTTTTCTGCTGTGTTTTAAGCTCCTCGTATGCTTCGAGGTAATGGACATGGTCAGCATTGACCGCTAACGTCACATTCTCGCGTGTCGCATCCAACTGTTCTAAGGCTCTTTGTGTGGCGGCACGGCTTTTGGAAAGCGACCTATTGCTTTTGTAGAGAGATGAGATGTTATAGCTTACGCCTATCCCGACATACCAGTAACTTAGATTGCGGTTAATTGGGGGTACCTCCACAAGTATAGGGCCATCCATGCTCCATCCGGCTTGTAGCCCTATCTTAGGCAGACGCTCCGAGCGCACAAGCGACTCCGCCTTACGGCTTATGTCAACACCTGAACGTGCGAGGCTAAGAGACGGGGAGTTTGCTTCTGCCTCGGCCTGCCACCATTCAGCCCCGTTTTTCGGCAGGGATCGCACCAATATCATACTATCGGGAACTATCACTGTTCCGTCCGGGAGTCCTGATGTCGTGACAAGATTGGTATTGAGAATTTCGATTGTATTGTTGATTTTTACCAGTTGCAATTCAAGATTTGAAACGAGCAACTCATATCGGGTAATGTCATTATGCAATGCCGTGCCCTGTTCGTATCTCGCCCTCATCTCCTGAAGCACTTTTTGTGCGGCGGCGATGTTGCCTTCCACCACCGTTCTCAAGTTGTTGTATTTGTAAATGTCGAGGTAAAATCCTGTCAGCTGAAACCTGATGTTGTCGCGTTGCAGGTCTGTCGCGAACCTTGCGGCAGTGGATTTCAGTTCGGCAAGTTCTATGGCACTTGTCACCGCACCGCCGGTGTAAACGGGTTGTGAAATGTTTAGAGACAGCCCTGTACCAAGATGCGGGATTGGTGCTTTTTGGTAATCGGTGAAATTGCGTTTGGTTGTGAAACCGTCGCCGATATAGCTTAGCGACAGCGAGGCGTTGATGTCGGGCAGACGGCCTGAACGGGCAACGCTGATTTCCCGCTCGGCCTCGGTCTGCGCAGTAAATGACGGGCGCAACTGTGCGCTGTTGGTTTCGGCACTCTCGAAAATTTCTTCAAGAGTCACAACCGACTGGCCATAAGCACACACCCCGCCGCTCGACAGGACTATTGACAACAGTCCTGTGAGCAATCGAAGATTGTTCATAATGTGGAATACTATATTAAAATTTTTGGATTTGTCTTTCTGCCCGCCGGGTAAATATAAGGCACGGGCAAGGCTTGTTTACGCGCAAGCCATGACCGGAGCGGTGCTTTTCCAGTTTTCAAGATACCCCCAGTTCCTTACAGCGGGGTTCGGAGTTTCAATCGGTTCTGATATACTGTCCATTTACATGCAACTCTTTGTGAATTGCACTGCAAAATTACAAAAAATTGATGAAACGGGGAGAATTTTATGGCTCTACTTGTGGGGTTGAGATGCAAGCAAAATACCCTATATGTTGTTCACCATCAATTAAGTGTCGTTCGCCCATAAGACTAAACTTTTTCATCCTCAATCGTCTTATTTATAGTAACAGTATGGGGCACAAAACGAAGCGTTTGATGTTGAGGTCGGTCGGATTTGATGAAAGCCTTTGAGTTTGCGGCAGTTAGGCGAGGGTAGGGGAGTGCGGTCAAAAAAACGAAGCGTTTACATTGGTTTAATTTCGGTTTAATTTTCGGCTCGACGAGTTTACACAGGGGCTACACCCGGCGCGTGATTGGCATCGGATGGTTTACACTGTGGCTTTAGTCAGCAGGAAGGGTAGGGGAGTCGGCTTTGCGCCGATTTTTTTGTGCCTGTTCCCTATTATAATTTTCTCAAAAGGTTGCAAATAGCGGTTATTTGTGTATATTTGCGGAAAATTTACGAGTATGAGACAGACCAAATGCATCATCGTTCACTTGACAGGCAAGCGTAAAACCCTCGCTTTCGGCTCGATTGCCGCCATTTTCCACCATCTGACCCCGGAACAAGTGGGTTGTGGGTATGATTATCTGCGCCGCGCCGGATTGAGTGGTGGCGGCACTGTTGTTACCAAACGTGCGATAATACAGCAAACTACGCTGCTCACATCCCCTCGTGGAGCCTGCGACGGCGCAGATGATTGAATGACATAATAGCGGCGTTATAACGGACTTAGAGAGCCGCTAAAACGCCTACTTTCCGGGGGAGCCTTGCGGTTCCCCTATTTTGTGTTCGAATGGTCGATTTTGACGGGTGGATATTCAGGTGGATATTCAAAGTGGATATTCACTTGTGGAAAAGTGGATATTCACATTTGGGGTAATCGGGGGGGGTAATAGAGGGGTAGAAAAATACCGTTTTTTCAAAATAGACCCCCGATTTTGGCATTTCACTATTAAGAAAAAACCGTTGCTTTGCGCTCGACTACCTTATTAAATATAGGAAATTCAAGGGATTGAGCCGATTTAGACCCCATTTTGAGGGGGTAACACCCCGGAGAAGGGCGATTCGAGGGTATTCCGGGGTTTCCTTTGGTATCCGTTTCGTTCAGTTGGGGCATATTCCAAATCTCTCCCATTCCTCTATAAGTCCACGGTGGATTTGGAAAGTTCCCTTGGTGCAGTTTGAAAGGACTCCTCGACAACGTTTTTTTCTCGCTCAAGCTGCGCGATGCGCTCCTTGAGGCGACCAATCTCTTCTGCTTGTTTCTGAATTGTAGTAACAAGGTTAGTTACCAATGATGAATCTGAAGCAACTTGTGATGGAGGTGCTTCTATGGGTGCGGTAGGTGGAATATAATTTTTGCCGGTCGTTGGATCTGTTTCGACAAGACACGAAGGAATGCCATTAGACGTGGACATCATATCCCCTACTCCTGTCAGAAGCCACTGAGCTGAATATTGGGGATAATTTTCAACTATGGCTTGAAGCCATTTGGATTGGATATCGGTTCCATTACTTATAGCACGAGAAAGTACGCCCTTGCTCGCACCAATAATGCGCTCAAGGGCTCCGATAGTTATCCCTTCATGCTCGGCTAACTGTTTTATCCGGGGGAGAATTTTACACATCGGTTGAAAATAATCGGTTAAAAATTTTGTAGGTTGAAAATTTTCACCTAACTTTGCATCGTATTCAGTAATGAACGAGCGGCCAAAGATACGAAAAAACCGCGAGTTCTCAAAATTTACAAATATGAGCGAGACAGACGAAATCAAGGAATGGCAGACGCAGAGCGTCAAGCATAAGGTGGCCGCAGTGCTGATTTTGGACGGCGTACCCTTCAGCTACAATGAAGAGAACGGCATCATGTTCACAGCCCCGGAATTCTATGTAGAGAAGTTGAAGCACCGCTTGATTTGCGCCTACGGCTGCTCCGTGAAACCGATTATTAACGAAATAAAATAAACGATTATGAGTGAGGCAAAACAAATACTGAAAGTCAATGCTGACAATCGTGAGGCGACTTTCAACGCAGCCTACAATGGCAGCTACTATACCATCTTAGGCTGTGCCGGAGACCTCAACGAGTGGACTGCCGGATACAAAGACCTACTTGAAACAAGAGGTATCGGAACACCCAAGGAATTCATCACTTTCAAAGGCGCGGATATGAATGAGTTTTACGGACTCACCGGCGACAATGCCTATAATGATGAACTGACCTGTCTGATGTTCCCCCTGAACGCTCTTGATGTGGCGAAGTTGGCAATTTTCAAACTGCAAGCAGGTGATAGATGGTTTGACGACATTGTGGATAACAATCAGCGTCGTCAAGAGGCAATAAACGGATAAGGGTTAGACCCAAGAGAGGGCAATCCTCCGGCAAGAGAGCCGGTTAAAGCCGAAAGGCACAACATTTGAACCGCCGCCGGAATTGCAAGCCCGGCGGCATTTCGGGAGGGTAGCTCAGAGGATAGAGCACTGGTGCGCACCGCTTGACCGAGCAGTCAGAGTCGCAGGTTCGAATCCTGCCCCTTCCACCAAATTTCAGAAAAGATGAAACAGCATTCAGAGAAAAGAACCGAGGTTGCAGTCAAGCTGCTCATGGAGACCTTGACACAGAACCTCAACGACACCGGGGTTGTCCTCGATGAGTTCGAGGCAACCCACAACGACTGGGAGTGCGATCAATCCAAGCAGTACGCCGCCCTTGTTGCCGGACACTTCGCTCTGAAAGAAGCCATCGACGAGATTAATAACCGACTAAATAAGTGAGAAAATGAAAAGACAAATTGCAGTATCGAAGGCCGACCGTCAGTTTCTGATGAAACTGTTCAAGGTCACCGAGCGCACAGTGTTCAATGCCTTGGCTCTTGACAAGCCGGGCAACGACCTCCTCAACCGAATCCGCAAGGCCGCTATGAATCGCGGTGGTGTAGTCATGGTTACCTCGCCGGAGATGGAGACTTTCCATGATGCGGACGGCACGATGCGTCAGTACCTCCCAAACGGAGCGGTACTTGAGTTCTATCGAAATGACGGTACCGGCCACATCTTTTTCAAGGGGAGAGAGGTGGCAAGTTTCGAGAATGTAACTATCCCGATGATTTACGAAATACAGGCTCAGGCAGTAGCATTGAGATAAAAGTTCGGGATATGGAATATTGCGACGGCAGACTTTGTATATCGACCCGCGAGTTGTTCGACGGCGGCATCGTTACGGAATCCAATTATCGTAATTGGACAAACCGTAACCGTGTCGAGGTGATACGGCGCGGAGGCGGAGCAAGGGGAAGCTATGCTCTCATTGCCGTTGACAGCTTACCCCAACATACTAAAGACAAAGTCGAGGAAGTTTACCCCGGCGGCGCACAGGCTCGGCTTGAGGGCTGGGTCAAGAGCAACTACGAGGTCGATCAACAGGCTGTGGCCTTCTTCTTTTCCAAAGAAAAGTGCGGCATGACGCTTCCACGCGAGAAGGCACAGGAATACGTCACTAACGCCTCGGTTCTCAACACCTGCATCAAGCTCTACGACAGAGCAGCCACCGCCCAAAGGCTGTTCGGAGGCAAATACGACTGGAGTATGATGGCCGCAACCATTGAGGTTCTGCGAAAGCATTTCGGCCACACCCTCCCGGCATCGACCCTGCGGTTCCGCAAGAAGGTCAACGACTACAAGGCCAACGGTTACGCCTGTCTTATCAGCGGTAAATTCGGCAATCAATGCGCCCGGAAGGTTGACCACAAGACCGAGCGTCTTATTCTCGGCATTGCAGTCCTTCCCAACAAGCCGTGGGGCACCAACGTCCTCGAACTGTACAACTCCTTCGTTACAGGCGAGCTTGACGTGTACGACCCGGAATCCGGCGAACTGTTCAATCCCGATGACTTTACCGACAAGAACGGAGAGCCGATGGTTCTGAGCGAGGCGACCATCATCAACTATCTGAACAAGCCGAAAAACAAAATCATCATCGACAAGGCGACCATGAGCTACACGACCTTCATGCACGAGACCATGCCGCACATGCACCGTCATCACGGCGAGTTCTCACTGTCGAAGGTGTCATTCGACGACCGCGACCTTCCGCGCAAACTCAAGGACACCCGGATTCGCCCGAAGGCTTACTATGCCTACGACGTGACAAGCGGCTGCTGTATCGGCTACGCCTACAACCGCGCCAAGAACGTCGACCTCGTGGTGGATATGTTCCGCAATATGTTCAGGCTGCTCGACCGTCAAGGCTGGGGTTGCCCTGCCGAGGTCGAGGTCGAGAACCACCTCATGAGCCAATGGCGAGACTCCTTTCTCCGTGCAGGTGTTATGTTCCCATTCGTAAGGTTCTGCGCCCCGATGAACTCACAGGAGAAACACGCCGAGCAGTTCAACGGTGCGAAAAAACGCAGCATCGAGCATCGGAACCATGTAGGCATCGGCAGGTTCTTCGCCAAGAGCCGACAGTACCGAACCGAGAGCAACAAGGTGTTCGACGAGTTCAACAACACTTACGTCGAGAAGGAATACTACACTTGGGATGAGTTGATCGCTGACGATATGCGCGACATCTACGAATACAACCATGCCCTGCATCCCAATCAGAAAAAGTACAAGGGCATGACAAGATGGGATGTGCTTGTCGCCAACATCAACCCGACACTACAACCCCTCGACAAAGCGACCATTGCCCGGTATGTCGGCGAAAGAGTCAGCACTACAATCCGGCGAAACTCATACTGCCGGGTAGCCGGAGTCGATTGGTGGCTGAGCAAGACAGAAGTTATCGAGCTGCTCGCCCCCAACGACTACAAGGTAGAGGCTTATTACCTCACCGACGATGAGGGCAAAATCACCGATATGTTCATCTATCAAGGCGATATGTATATCGACCGGCTTGAGAACCTCGGCACCTACAACACCGCCCGTGCCGAGCAGACCGAGGAAGACGAGAGAATCTTCACAGAGCAGCGAAAAAAGATCAGCCACTTCAACAAATATGTCGAAGACAACGCCATCGGGCGTGTGGGCGTAATAGAACGCGATACACGGCCTCAGACGATCGAGGTGGAAGAAGTTATCGTCCCGGAGCCGGAAACGCGAGAAACGCAAGAATACGGACTCAGTGAAGACTACGCCGCACGAGCTTTGCAAGACTTATAGAACGAAATTATAACACTGTTAGAATATGATTACAACAGACATCAAAAACAAAATCCTCACCGCGATCAAGTCGAACCGCGCCAACTATCCGAGCGATGCGAAACACGCAGCCTCCTTGGGCATCACCACATCGGTTTACAGCGCGGTCAAGAACGGCCAGACCGACCGGGTTCTGAGCGACGCCAACTGGATAAGCATCGCCCGTAAGCTCGGAGTCAGCCTCCGGGGAGAAATCGAATGGAAGGTAGCTAAGACCCCGACCTTCATGTTCATCACGGCACAGCTTGAAGCCTGTCAGTCGAGCGGCATCAGCGCGATCATGTGCGACCTGCCCAATATCGGCAAGACATTCACTGCCCGGCACTATGTCAAGACGCACCCCAACGCCATCTACATCGACTGCTCACAGGTCAAGACCAAGCTCAAGCTCGTGCGCAAGATTGCCGCCGAGTTTGGCGTGGACAGTAAAGGCCGGTATGCCGACGTGTATGAAGACCTTGTCTTTTATCTCCGCTCCATCGACAGCCCCCTAATCATTCTTGACGAGGCAGGAGACCTTCAGTATGAAGCCTTCCTCGAACTCAAGGCACTGTGGAATGCCACCGAGCGATGCTGCGCATGGTACATGATGGGAGCCGACGGTCTCAAGGAGAAAATCAATCGCTCCATCGAGTGCAAGAAGGTGGGCTACACCGAGATGCTCAGCCGTTACGGTGACCGCTACAGCAAGGTTACGCCGGACGATAGCAAGGAGCGCACCAAGTTCCTCATTGAACAGGCTCGAATCGTGGCCAAGCTCAATGCGCCGGAAGGCATCGATGCCGGGGAGATTGCCCGGAAGACAGGCGGAGGACTTCGCCGAGTTTATACTGAAATCGAAAAACTAAAGAGACAATGATGGATTTCAAAATTAAAGTCACGTTTGCGGATGGTAGCCGAAGAGTGCTTAAAGACCCGTCAGAGTTGACAAAAGCCAACAAGCGACGCGAGATTCGAGTGGTCTTTCAGGATGGCAAATACACCGACCTTCATTTAGGTCGCGTATGTCCTAAGTTAGGCATCGTAAAGGTCAATACCTTCGGACTTTTACTCGAAGGCATTAAGCTGGAAAAATCATGGGATGGTGCTATAAGTTCCCTCATAAAACCTCAAAACGTAAATAATCATGACAGTTATTGAAAAGCAGTATATGGATTCGGTTATCAATATCAACCGAATGATGCGCAGGGCGCAGGATGCTGAACCCGATTGGGAGCAGCGTCGATACGAGATTGCATTCGCCGTCTATATGGAGCGTAGAAAACTCTTGACATCAAGAGAGGATGATGTTAAGGACGCTGTAGCAGAAGCAGATTTGCTTATAGCGGAACTGAAAAAGACTCAAGAGAAGAAGTAACGATGGCCAAGCGAGCATATAGTCCGAAAGAGGTTCTTGCCAAGACCTACAAAACCCTGCCGTGGGGTGAGCGGTGGAGCCGACCTTTCGGCTTCCCGACCACCAACGAGGCATGGTTTATCAGCGGTGCGTCCGCTTCCGGCAAGAGCAGCTTTGTGATGCAGCTCGCCAAGGAACTCTGCAACTACGGCATGGTGCTTTACTGCTCCTTTGAGGAAGGTGTGGGGCAATCGTTCAAGGACAGGGTCGAACTGTTTAAGATGGGCGATGTTCAGGGCAGGTTCCGGGTTGCAACAAGCGACACGTATGATGAACTCGTTGAGCGTCTCGCCAAGCCGAAAAGTCCGCACTTTGTGGTAATTGACAGCTTCCAAGTCGCAGGGTGGACATACGATCAGGCAAAACAGTTAATAGAACGCTTCCCGGCAAAGAGCTTCATCTTTATATCGCAGGAATATAAGGGACAGCCAATGGGCAAAGCGTCCGTCCGTCTTCGATATATCGCCGGGATCAAAGTCCGGGTGGTAGGTTACAAGGCATTTTGCCAAGGACGATTCACCGAAGACCCCGGCAGCTATTATGTAGTGTGGGAAGAAGGTGTTTTAAGAACTTCAAACAATATCGGATAAATGAGTAAGAAAAGTGAAACAATAATACTTGAGCCGGAGGAACGTATCCGAAAAGAGGGGTTCTGCTCCCGGCCAATGACCTGCCCTTATTGTCACGGCAGAGGATACTTTCCACCCACAAAGCATCAGCCTTGGGAGACGATGTGTCCCGACTGCGAAGGAACTGGCGAAGTCATCGCCTTGGTAACGATAGATTGGAAACCGAATAAATAAAATGGCACAAAACATCAATCAGGTCTTTCGTCAGTTAGGCCGAACCGAAAAAGCTCAATTCATCGAGAAGAACCTTGAGTATGCCTCTGAATGGGCAATCGCCGAGTATGTGGATACTTATTTCTTAGGAGTTGCAAAGCACCTGTCTGAAGAGACTCTGATGGCAATGCTTCACTACAAACAAGAACAGACCAAGAACGATGAAACAGCAGGTAACTAACTTCGGGCGGTTCTACTCCGCCTTTCACAAGCTCACCATTCATGGAGAGCCGGACGAGGCAAAGCGTCAGTTTGTGTTGCAATATACTGCCGGACGCACCGATTCCCTCAAGGAAATGACGCGGAAGGAATATACCGACCTCTGCATCGCCATCGAGGGGATGAATGGGACGAGAGACGAACTCAAGCGTCGCCGGAGCATCGCACTCAAGCTGATGCAGGAACTTGAAGTTGATACGACCGATTGGGCGCAGATAAATGATTTCTGCCGCCACCCCCGAATCTCCGGGAAAGCCTTCGGGCAGCTCTCGATAGAGGAACTGATGGAACTCGCCACCAAGCTCCGCTCCATAAAGCGCAAGGGATGGCAGCGCAAGAAGTCAGAACCGACACAAACCCCGGAAACACCTCAGCAACGTATAACATATCTCATAAACCTTGCCGCTCCCGGCATGACAAGCTACAACTGAAATGAAGCAAGTAATAAAACAAATCGAAAACTACATTCAGCTCCACACCTCGGACATGGAGAACGGTGATTACGTCGAACTCTTGCGAGAGATAGCTGAATGGGCGACGAACCAAGCCAACCTCGTCGAATTCCAATGTGAAGAGTTAATACCCACCGAAGAATAATCACCATATAACACCAATTTCAACAATGGCAAAAAGACAGAAAAAAACAGTTATCTCCGGCGTTACCAAAGAAGCCGCAGAAGAAGCCTTCGCAACTTACGCCAAGGCAGACGCAGAACGTGCGAAAATCACAGCCGAAATTGAGCTGAAGTGCGCACAGATCCGAGAGAAGCACCAAGACCGCCTGTCGCAATTACAGGCGACGCAGGACGAGGCTTTCGACACGCTCCAAGCCTACGCCACCGAGAATCAGCCGGAACTCTTCAGCAAGAAGAAGAGCCTCGAAATGGTTCATGGCACCATCGGCTTCCGCACCGGCACCCCCAAGCTCAAAACCCTCAAAGGTTTCACATGGGCAAGCGCACTCCAGCTTGTGAAACGGCTGCTTCCCGGCTATATCCGCACCACCGAGGAGATAGCCAAGGACAGGCTTTTGGCCGAGCGCGACGCACAAATTGCCAAGCCGGGCGAACCGCTCAGTCCGGGAGTAACCCTCCGGGAAGTGATGATCGACTGCGGCATTACGGTGACGCAGGACGAGACCTTCTTCGTGGAACCCAAAAAAGAAGAAGGTGCCGCATGAAACGCGAAATAACAAGACCTCCCAAGGTCGCCCTCTGCCGGGTCTGCAAAGGCACCGGCAGGGTGGCCGGGGATGAAGAAGGCGAATTCCACACTTGCCTTCAGTGCGAGGGCAGCGGCAGGGTAACCGTAAGCTGCGAGATGACATTGGACATCAGACCGTATAAACCGCATCACAACAAACGATACTGACGCATGGGTAAGAAACCCGGAAAGAGTTATCAGAAGCGAGTCGCAGACATCAACAGGATATATGACCAACACGCCAAGCATGGAATTCCCAACCGGGAAATATGGCGCAGGTACATATATCCTGTGTATGGTATCTGTGAACGTACTTTTTACAACCTTTTGAAAGCTCCGACAAAGCCGGGGTTCACTGAAACTTTACCCGAATCTCCTAACCTTTTCGATATGCTGAAAGACGATGGCGAATAATTACGACCAAATAATCAAGAACATCCTCCGGGACATACAGGTTGAGATGACCGATGAGTTCGACCGCAATTTCGAGAGACAGGCATTCTTCTCGGAGGCATGGCAGCGGCGTAAGAGTCCGACCCGTCCCGGCGGTCATATCCTTGTTGACACCGGCGGTCTCCGCAGGAGCATCAGAAGTTATGAGACAGAGAACAGCATTGTGTTCCGAACGGAGCATCCGGCAGCAGCCATTCATAACGAAGGTGGCGAAATCAAGGTAACAGCCAAGATGAAACGGTTCTTCTGGCATAAATACTATGATACGTCAGGTTCATTCGGCAGACGCAAGGACGGCTCATTGCGCAAGGATAAAAGAACGGTGCAGTTATCTACGGAAGCCGAATTTTGGAAATTCATGGCATTGATGAAGGTCGGCACAAAAATAAGGATACCTCGCCGCCGATTCCTTGGAACCGCCCCCGAAGTCGAGCAGACTGTAAGGCAAATTATCGAAGAGAATCTCACTGAATTTTTTAACACCGATTTTGATATTATAGAACGATGAGAAAAGAACTTTACGACAAAATCAAGCAGCGTCTGACTCTCTTGTGTGTCAACGCTGTCGGGGAGTACCATATCGCTCCTCTCGATGCCGATGATGACTTGAACGACCGAGCCATAAAGCACATCGACTTGTGGAATCAGAACGTGGAATTCATAGAACAGGAATCCGCGTGGGAACGTCCGGCGGTATTCGTCGAGATTGAGCCGGTACAATGGAAATCCATAGTGCCCGGCACCGAATACCGAGCCGAGGCGCGAGTGCGTCTGCATATCGTGACCGACTGGGCATCTGCCGTGGCAGACGGTTCCGACGGCTCCGGGCAATTCTTTGAGCTGCCGGATAAGATTCATGATGTGCTTGCCGGACTTGAAGGCAATAGCTTCGCAGATTTCACTCTCGAAGAATCGATCACGAACCATAACCACGAGGATATTGTGGAGAGCATCGAGGTCTACAGCTTTATCGCCATCAAAAGAATAGGCAAATAAACGCGCTGTGTCGCGTCAAAAGACAGAGAGCCGTTACCTTTATCGGGTGACGGCTCTCTTGCGATATATGGGCGAGAAAAAGGCCTTATGCGGCGTTGTCGGGAGGGAGACCGGGTATCGTGAACAGCATGATGTCCGTGTACCGGGCATTGTAGTTCATCGTCGCTTTGAACTCCCTCCTCTGACAACGGGCAAACGGGTCTCCGAGCGAGGGGTGGCGACCCATCCACTCGCACAGTTCGACTATGCACGATTTCTCGGAAGTAAAATATATGAAGTTGTGGCCGGGCAGAACCGACAGCACATCGAGATAGTCGGCGAGTCTCCAATACATACGATAGGTTCCGACATCGGTGGAAAGGTATGGCGGATCAACGAGAAACACGACCCCCGGAGTGTCTTTGAACCGCTCGAACAGTTCCCGGTAATCACAGGATTCTATCTCAAGCCCGGCAAGGTAATCCGGGGAAGGTGCATAGTCGCTTTTGCGGACATTGTTGTATAGTACCTCGGAGCGCATATCTTCGATGCTCAGTTTGTACTTCATTGAGAACATCAGCGAGGACGAGAGCGTGATGAAGTCTATATACCCGTTCTCTCGCTCTTCCTGTTCGAGCAGTTTGAATATCTGCTCACGGGACTCCCCGGTTATAGGCTTATGCCGTTCGAATCGGTCTGATATAGGTCGTATGAGGGAGAGCAGCCGGTTGGTGCGCTCGATGTTGTTGATGCGGTGCCGGTAGTTGTCGAAGTCATTATATATCACTCTTGACTCCGGGTGGAAATGCTTGGTGATGTGAGAGAGCAAGCCGGAGCCGCCGAACAGATCAACGAATACAGTGCCGGGAGGATACTGTTTGATTACTTCTATGAAGTGCTTTGCAAACATTCGTTTTTGTCCTACGAATGGAAGCGGTGCCGATAGGTAGAGTGCGCTCATACGTTTAATTCGAATTTGACCGCATCCTCGCCGGAGAGCAGCCGGTTTGTATTTTCAATGTTGTTCTCGTATATGTGGACATTCCCAAGGAACAGTGTGATTGATTTTAACGGCAAATCGATATGACGCGCCATGAGGTAGAGGTGATATATGTCGGCAGGGAGTCCGAGATTGGCATCGGAACTGCGTTGATATGCTGTCAGCACAAGCGAGCCGTCCTCTATCTGAAACTGCACAAGCGACAGGCACGGTGCCTGATTGCTTTCCACCTCGGTCGCGCCGAGGAAAAGCACATAGTTCTTGGAATTGCGTTTCTCGGTATTGATACGTCTGATTAGAGGCGGCAGCTTCTCGAAGTAAGTGGGATAGGAATTGACGAGTATTGAGCCGCAATAATCCCACCAATTGATACCGGCCTCGCGGTATTTTTCAACCGACCTTTCGCCGCTCATGAAGAGCTTCAGTTCAGAGCGCAGCTTCTTTCGGGCGATGCCGTGTCCTTCGAAAATATCAAGTAGGTCGGCAGGTGTCAGCGTAAGCTGTTCGTTGAGCAAATATTTTATATTCCCCTTGCGGTTGGACTGCTCACGTCCTTTTTCAAGAATCCGCTTGAGGATTTGATGGTATTTGTTTGTCGCCATTTTGTTGAGAGAATTGAAACAGTGCAAAGTTAGCGCACCGGCGACTGTGGCACACTATCGACACGACGAATTACACTGCACCCGGATTGCAGTCACTTTGGAACCGCTTGATCAGAGTATAGACTTTGCGCTCTGATATACGGTAATTGGTGGCAAGGCAAGCCACCGCATACGACACTTTTTCTCCGGCGGCGACCATTTTGTTGAAGTCAACGAAAAGGTCGATGTAGTCGGCATCTTCAAGTCGAATCCCGGATTTACGGAGCCTGTTAAGCAGTTCCCGGTTGAATTTCAGAATCTCAAATATGGTCATGTCCCGAAATTTTTGTAATTTTGCACTGTCTCACTTATATAACAAGCACGGTTAGATCGGCCGGAGAAGGCATTATGCCCCCGGCGGCCGGTCTAACCGTGTTGTTTGTTAAAAGTAAGTGAGACGACTATTAACAGGCCGGGGGCATTTTTTATGCCCTCCCCCGAAGGGCAGATGGGTCAGTCTACTCGGTAGAGTTCCAAGTCAATCGCGTCCTTGGCGTTCCATCCGGCAAGCTGTATCTTCTTGATGTGGGATGTGTAGCCTTGGTAAAACTCTTCGATGTCACCGATGGTCTCGAATATACGGTAGACCGGCTTTTCATCAGAGCCGAATTTGAAGGTGACAGGCAGAGATCCCGGCAAACCGAGTCTGGCCTTGTTGTAGTCCCTCTCATAGTTGGTCTGATTCTCGATAGAGAGCCAGACGGTATTGCCCTCATACGAAAAGCCGGAGAGGATTGCATTTCGGGTTTGCTCATCAATCCAACCGCTGATGATTGATTTGATTTCCTCCACGGAAGGCTGATGGTTGAACTCCTCCTCCATGTAGGAGGTGGTGCCGGATTCGTCAGTAGTTACGTCCCAACGGATGCGCCATTTTTTTCTGATCGGGTTGGTACACTCAATCAGAGCGACATCGGGATTGCCTTGGACTCGTTTCATGTTTAAGTAAAGACGTATTTGGTTTTACCTTTGCCGAAGGTCTCCGCCTTGATGGTGGTCTCGAAGGGGAACCCGTCCGGCATTTCACTAACTTGCTGGAGGATGTTTTTCATCTCCTCCGAATTGGTGAAGAACTTCTTCTGTTCGCCGTTCTGCTCGATGGCGACAACGCAGCGGTCTTCGCCCTGCGAGGTCTTGACTCCCATCTCGAAGTCGCGGACTACGATGGGAAGGTTCACCAGTTCCCGGATGCTTACCACCGCTCCGGGGAATCGCTTCTTGCCGTCATCAGGCTTGTAAGCGACATTGAGGTCTTTGAATGATTTCATTTCTATGCCTGTTAATTTGTTAAAAAGATTATTACATTGCGCGTGCTTGGCCATTCCGTAGAATGATGCAACAAGCACACGTCGTCTTTTACGACTTTTCACTTCGCCCATCTTCCGGGCGAACTTCTTCTTGATGCGCTTGCGGATAAGCGCATGGTCGGGATAGATGACGTATCCCAAAAAATCAATGCCCTCGGTTACCGGGAATACACGCTCGTTCTCTTTTATCTTGAGACCTATGCTCCCCACGCACTCATGGACGATGTCCCGGATTCTCCACAGTTCCTCTTTGGAGGCGGCAAGGACTGCACCATCATCGCAGTATCGATAATAGAACGGCACTCCGAGACGGTCTTTAAGAATGTGATCGAGATGAACCGACAGGAGCAGGTTGCAAAGTCCTTGGGAACTTCTCAAGCCTATACTCACCCCGGAGGGCATCATACGGATAAACCGCTCAAGTATCACAATCAGCTTCTCATCCTTGAAGATGCGCCGGACGCAATCGATAATGGACTGCTGACTGACGCTCTCATAGAACTTGGAGATGTCGAACTTGTAACAGAACCGGGTCTCGTCCGGGTGTTCCCGGAGATCACGCTCGATGTAAGCCTTGAGGTCATGCATACCGCGACCCTTGATGCTTGCCGAAGTCGTGCGTATGAAGCGGCATTTCAGATGCTCATCGACAACAGACATCACAGCATGGACGGCGATGCGGTCTTTCATCGTAAGAACCTGTATGTGCCGTTCTTTGCCGCCCTCGATGATTGTGCGCTCCCTGTATCCACCGGCGATGAAATAGCTGCCGTCGGCAATCTGAGCCGAGAGTTCCGCTATAACCTCCTCCCGGTGCGCCAATAGCCAACGACCCTGTCGGCTCCGCTTCCGGCTTGTGCCTCGCAGAACTTGGTCGAATGACTGTGCCATATTGGGATAGGCGACAATCTCCTCTATGATATGTCCTTCTCGACGCATGGTGCGGAGCGTTTTAGAAATGTGTAACAACCGGCTCCTTGAGCCTTCCTTCTCCGAGTCCGGGTTCTTCGAGCTTACGCCTACCAAACCCTACTCGTTCACTTGATGTTCCGGCTTTCCGGCTTTCGCCGCTGTTGCCGTGGCTTATCCCTCTCGGCACCTCGTGGGGAACACGTTCCCGGTGATGTACGCCGATTGTTGGTTGTCCAGACGCGAGCCGACATTCGTGTTCGCATTCGAAGCATCGTTATTCGCATTCGCGTACGACACGCCGCCATTCGCATTCGCGTTGTTGTTGCTGCGATAGACCACACGGCCTATTGAGGGACTCCGCCTTTGAGACTGCAAATTTACTCATAATTTGGCGTTCAGCAGTGAATAAGTTATATCAGAAGCCTGTTGGCGGTCTTGAAAAGCATTAAAATCGTGCTCATAAACTTTTGTATGTCAGAAATTGTTTGTAAATTTGCAATCAAGAATCGCACTGTGTGTGGGCTAAACTTGCGTAAAGCATAAGGTGTCGCCACAGTCGGTTCTTTTTTTATTGTATCGTATCCGTTATCGAATACAGGAATCGGTCATGTCTGATTTTGCCGGTACGCGATATGATGTCGGTTTCTCCGACATTGAGATAGACCTTCCTGCCATGCAGCTCAGCCTCATAATAGTAGAATCTCTCGATGCGGTCGCGGCGAGGTTTTGATTTCGACACTTTTTTTATGAATTTCGCTCCGGCTAAAAGAGAGTCAAGTGAGGCGAGATCATCTTTAGTCAGCACGGAACTCCTCCCGAAAGTATCGGCGTATAAATGCTTGTTCCCATATTTGGAGAACCCGACACTCATAGGATGTCCGTTGCCATTGACAGAAATTTTCTTTGTAAGAAGCGGTTCCATCTCACGCATATAATGCTTTTTGACAACGGCACTTTCGGATTTTGACAGGTCGTTGTAACACTCATTTATGATGGCACACGCCTCACACAGACTGTTCATCGGCCTGAATGCGAATTTCCGCTTGTTTATGTCGCAATCCCGGCAGCGTCGTATGGTGTAGGGATTGTAGTCCGGCACCGTCTTTAGCTCAAGTCCGGGATTGAAGCGGAATATTCCCTTGCTGTCGCGTTGCAGAGCCTCGTCGCCAAGCCTCATAGCTTCGGCATGGGATGTCGCCGGATACTTTGACTTGCGAACCTGTACGACAGTGCATCGGCAGTTCCATCCATTCGGAGGATAGAACTCCGCCCAAAACGGGTCGGAAGGAGGGAGCGTCACACCATCGAGGGCGGCGTGTTCCGGGCGAACCTTATCATCCTTTTGAGTTCGATATTGGAGATGATAGCGGTCGCCATCCTGCATGAAACCTTCCCATTTAGCGGCCATCTCTGCTGAAGCGGTGACAAAGTTATACTCCGCCCGGAGGTAGTTTGCATTATAGGTCTGGTCTATGCTTCGAACATCGTTCAAAAAGCGTTCAAACGATTTTCGTTCGCCGTTCTCATCTACAAGCGAGGGGAAAGCCTCGTTGAGTTCGTGGAATGTCTTAATGCCGGAGAAGATAAAGTCCGAGCGGTGGAGTCTTTTACGCATGGCATCGGACATCTTTACTTGTTCGAATGACGAGTCAAGGACAGACGCATGACTCTCTATGAATTCTCGGACTTGCGGCGTCGATAGAATGTCGATGGAGAGCTGCGCTCCTTCGGTTTTATATACGGCCTTCATCATGCCGTCGAACAGAACTGAGAGCTGCTTGCGTATTTCATCTTCACGCTCTTTGCGCCCGGCCATGAACACCTCCGGCATATTCCTGAGCAGACGGGCATAGCGTTCATGCAGCCCCACATAGTCAGTGGGGCTTAGTCGAAAAAAGGTCTGCCGTTCTTTTGCTTGCCCTTATCCTCCGGCTTCGTGTCATCGCCGTCTTCCACATCATCTCCAGGCGGCATGGTTGGTGCCATCTCCCGGCGGTCTCCCACAGGCATACCGTATTTGTCGGCAAAGTATGAAGGATCGACCTCAAAATTATTTAGGATCATAGTCTCGTAATTAATCTGCTGTTCCGGCGTATAGTCCACTGCATCGTCCCATTCAAAGCGCAAGCCTTTGAGAGGGAAGCCGTGCTTGATCATGCGAGGAATAAGCTGATTATTTACGATGTCGCGGAGCATATCGCGGTCAGACTCCACAAGGTTCTCGAATACCTGTAAGTGCGTTTCGGACTGAGACAGCGATGAGCCGTCCTCGATTGTCATGGTCTGGCCGATGGTCAGCTTTGACAGTTCCGAATTGGCACGATCAATGCGCTTGTCATATACATTGAAGGCATCCCCTTTGCCGGATTCGACAAACTGAACCTCCGTCTCCATGCCGGTAACCATACCGAGGTTGCTCCCGGCTTCCTGTATCATCTGCTCAAGACGTCTCCACTCCTTGGGGTCGCGTGTAGTTGTCTTGGCGACACGCATGGGCATACCGAATATCTCGGCAAAGGCATCCCAAAACGCGAGAGCGTTCTTTTTAGGAATTGTCTGTTGTGCCGCCTTGAGGAACAGACCGAGATCATCAGACTGTCCGGCTTCTATCAGCCAATCCGAATATGGCCTTTCGTGATAGTCTATGCCCGAAGTCCAGTCGTCGCCAACATTTTGGACACAGCGGTGATACTCCGGGATAACGTGCTTGCGAGGTATGAGCCGGACACCGTCATAAGACAGGCAACCGTCTCCGTCCTGCGTGAGCTCTCCGAGTTCAATCAATGAGTGGCCGAACCATAACGAATCATGACAGAGGCGCAAGAGTTGTTTGAACCATGACTGATCAAAATAATGTTTGGCTGTCTCATCCTCGTCGCCGGATTCGTTAACGAGTTTGAATGAACGAGACATCACGAATCCTCGCCGCTGCTCGATACAGCCGGAGAGGTGGAGGTCAACGGCAACATCCCTGTATATGTCATAGAGACGCTGCCGGTTCGGGTTGTCAACATTTATTGCCAGCTGCCATGCCGCCCTCCAATCCGCGATGTCCTTTCGCGTCAGTGCATCAGTAGTCCGATGTATGTCCATGACGATACTCTGAAACTTTGCCCGGTCTTTCGGCTTGGCAAGATTCAGTTCCCCGTATGGGGTATTCAATATCATGGGGTCGCTCTTTTTGGAGCGAAAGTTCTCAAGGAATTTGTCGAGTACGCCCATAGTTTTACCAATTATGACGGAGTCGTGGCTCCGAGTGAAATATAGTACCGTTCATGATGGGTGTGTCCTCTTCTTCAATCAGCGGCAAGTCCGGGATGATCTTGCCGGACTGAACGCCTTCGAGCCATTCGATAGCCCGTTCATAACGCTCCTTGCGAATCTCAATACCCATCTTCTGAGGGAGCGAGGCCACAAGATGATAGAGGGCTATGTCGGCAGTCCGCATGACAATAAGCCTGTTCCGGGCATTCCCTTCGGCTGAAAAAATCGCCTCACAGTCATAGACAGGACGCAGGTAGCCGGAAATTTCCTCGATTGCCTCAAGTTCCGCATTGGCGCGGTTTTCCTCAGAGGCACGGGAGATAACCTTGAGCGCATCTTCGCCTATGACCACGGCGTAGTCGTTGTCGGTGATAAACATGACGCTGAAATTAAGTTGTTACGAAAAGAGCGTGTCTCTCAATATCCTCGACAGTCACACCCTTGCGGAATCGCTTGCGCTTGATGAGTTCCTTGATAGTCTGTTTCGGAACGACCTTGAGAGAGCCTCCGAGGTGAATGACATAATACTTCATACCGAACAGTTCGGCGAGTTTTTTAGCCTTGCGCACGGCTCTCTTGTATAGCCATGCGGCATAATACTTTTTGATGGTCTTAAACATATCACCATGAATTTTTAGGGTGCCGACGCGGTATCGACACCGGTTTGAATGTCTCTTGTCTTGTGCTTCGCTGTAGGAACCATATAGCACCTTCGTCTGCGTCCGGCGCGTCATCATGGACACGGGAGCCACGTTCAAGTGCAAGAGTCTGCTCTATGCCCACCTCCATGTCCGGGGTACCCTTGAGAGCTTCATTGTAGAATACGAATCCACGTTCCCACAGAGGCGAGACCGCCTCGATGCGCTGAATCTTCTCCGGCTTTTTTCGGGTGTCCGGCATGATGGGCAGCTGATAGCCGCGAATGTTTCCTTCCGTCGCAAACTCATCGAGGATAATATCCTGCATAAAATTCGCCTCCATATAGAATGTCACTACGACATTCTCCGGCAAACTTTCATAAAGGTTATACAGCCAACGCACCATGCCGGAGACGGTATCCTGTCGGACGTATGTGTCGATAAGATGCAGCTCGGTTCCTATCTTACCCCACAGGCGACACGCCTTATAGTCATTGGCTGTGGTTGACTTGAACGACGGGTCGGTATAGCAGACAAGCATATCGTACTTGTCGAGTTTGGGCATACGCTTGAACCGGATCCATTCATGCCTGAAGATGGTGCCGTCTGTGATGGGGTTGTGCATCATCTCCTTTTCCCATGCCCTGTAACCGACAAAATCCTTGTATGCCTGTGCCTCTTCCTTAGTCCATTTTTCAGCCCATACCGGGTTCCCGTCGCTGTCAACAGCCTTTATCTCGGACACATGAACACCTTTGGAAGCGGCAATATTGGCAAGCACCGAGTTTTTGGAGATAAGGTTGCCGACCATGATAAAACGGCCACGGCCAACGTCGAGCGCACCGAACAGAGCCTCCTTCACCCAATCGGTCAAATCCTTTATACGCTTTTCATTCCGGCATATCTCGTCATCGTCCAAGTCGTCGATGACAATATAATCCGGGCGAGCCTCGCGGTCACGGAGACCACGGGGAGACTGTCCACGGCCAACAGCAAGGAACTTGGCACCGCCCTTGGTCTTGAATTCTCCCTCAAGCCAAGAACCGAGGTTTTTCTGCTCGCCGAAGTCGGCAATCAATTTCTGGTTGAATTCAAGTTCGGCCTGTAAATCGCCGAGCAGACGGATTGCGCTGTCTTCGGACTTGCCGACGGTTATCATAAAATTGATGAGCCTCTTCGGTTGGAAAATCAGCCAAAGAGGAATGAACACACCGATATGGGTTGACTTGGCATGACCTCGTGGCCATTTGAACACAGCCTTGAGGTTGGGGGTATTCCTTATCTTCAGAGCTGCTTTCGTGTGGAAGGGGGCATTGTGTATCGTCTTGATGACCTCGCCGGTTGTCTTGTCGCGCAATGTAAGGAAATGGGCGAAGTAATACTCGCAGAACTCGTCATAGTTCGAGAGCAACCGTTTTATACGCCTGTCGCGTTCAACCGGGGTCTCTTTGGCGATAGCCATAGACACAGCTGTCAGGGTCTGAACTTCCCGGCAATGTTCCTGCCACCGTTCAAACGCCTCCTTCTGTTCTTTTGTCCATTTAGTCGCCATAGCAAACGAGTGTTCCCTTGTTAAAAGACTCTATGAGGAACCCGTCCTGCAATCTGTTGACTGTCTTGATAAGTTCAAGAGTAATCTCCGGGTCTGTCTTTGCCCGGAACTCAAGATATTTCGAGAAAGCGGTGAATACTTCGATTGCAGCCACGACATTTGCCTGTGATTTGTCGAGTTTATCAATGGCGGCTGTCAGTTTGGAGAGTTTATCTCCGAGACTGTCGATAAGGTTTAGGTCGCCGGAAGCGTTCACTTTGTCAAGAAGGGTGTTTGTTGCAAGCAGCAGCTTCTTGATCAGCTCCGGGCGCGATATTGTTTTTGCAGCACGGGTCTCCTTCCATCCGTCGGCAGTACACCATTTCGATATAGTTACCCTCGATACGCCGACCATGTCCGCGATCTCGGTCTGTTCCTTCCCGGACATATACAGGGTACGGGCAAGGTCTTTTTTTCTTTCGAGTTCTGCTTTTGTCATATTGATAATGATTTTGCGCGGTTACATTCCGGCAAGCATAAGGATGTCGAGCCGAAAATCAATGCAAAATTGGAGAGTTCACGCCTAAGAGCAAAAAAAGTGTGCAACGGTTTCATACAAGTGTGCAACCGTTGCACACTTTCTTGTCAGGCAGGGGATTACGTCGTAATATTGCACCGAATTTCAAACGCAAAGACCGCAATGGGAAAAAGAGTAAGAATGACTGATGACAGTCTCAACAGCCACGGAAGCCGGGTATTGACAGCCGGGTGTGACACCGCACAATATGAGCGGAACCCTGTGCTGCTGTATATGCACGAGCGCGGCAAGGTCATCGGCTACATGAAGGACATCGAGGTCAAGGACGGCGAGATCAGCGGCGAGCCGGTCTTCGACTGCGCGACCGAACTGTCCAAGCAGTGTAAAAAACAATGGGAGGTGGGCTCTCTCCGAATGGTCAGCATCGGAATCGACGTACTTGAACTGAGTGAAGATCCGGAACATCTTGTGGCCGGGCAGACCGCGCCGACCATTACGAAGAGTAAAATCTTCGAGACCTCCATCGTTGACATCGGAGCCAATGACAATGCCATAGTCATGCGCCACAATGGAAAGCAGATAACGCTTGGCAGGGACAGCGAGAATCCCCTGCCTATGCTCAGTAATAAACCTCAAACAACAAAACAGCAAATGGAACTCAAGACCATCGCCCTCAAACTGGGTTTGCCGGAAACGGCTGACGAGACCGCCGTGCTTGCTAAAATCGGCGAGCTGAAACTTACTGCCGCAGAAGTGGAGCAGCTCAAAAAAGACAAGGATGCGCTGACTCTTTCGCAGGTAACTTCTGCCGTCGAGACCGCCATCAAGGAAAACCGTCTCACTCCCGACAAGAAGGAACACTTCATCAACCTCGGCAAGACCATCGGCATCGACAGTCTAAAGGCAACCCTCGACGCAATGACCCCGGCGGCAAAGCTCAGTAAAACCATCACTCCGTCTAATGGTGGCACTTCTCCTGCCGGTCAGAAGACCTACAACAAATTCAGCGAGGTTCCCGAAGAAGAACTCCGCAAAATGCGCAGCGAGAATCCTGCCGAATACCGCCGCCTGTTCAAAGCCGAATACGGCTACGAATGCAACATCTAACACCAAATATCAACAACGATGAAAACAGCATCCAAAACCATCTGCGCTCTGCTTTTCAATATGCTCATGGGCGCAATCATCGCAACGCTTCTCGGCGTTCCCCCTCTCGTCGGTATGCTCTTCATGGTGGCCATAGGTATCACCATGAGCTTCGTGCCGGTTCCCAAAGGCGCACTCCGTGCCGGAGTCTATACCGAGGTATGGACAGGCGAGCTTGTTAAGGGACTCCGCGAGTTCCTAACAGGCTCATGGCTCGACGGTGTTCCTGACCAATCCTCTATCGTCAACAACGATGTCATCCACCTTGTAGAAGTGGGTGTTGACCCCGATGTCCTCATCAATAACACGACCTATCCGATTCCGCTTCAGGCACTCGAAGATAAGGACATCGCCATATCGCTCGACAAATTCCAGACAAAGGTCACTCCCGTCACCGACGATGAGTTGTATGCCATTTCGTATGACAAGATGTCCCGTGTCAAGGAAAGCCATGCCAACGCCCTCAGCGATGCTAAATTCGCAAAAGCGGCACACGCACTGTGCGCACAGGAGAATACAGCCAAGACACCCGTCCTTAAGACTACCGGCGCGGCAGACCCCACAACAGGCCGACATCGTCTTACCCTTAACGACCTAATCAGTCTGAAAGAAGCTCTCGACAACCTCAAGGTTCCGGCTTCTAATCGTCGTCTTGTCCTTTGTCCTGATCATGTAAACGACCTGCTGCGTTCCGAGCAGACGTTCCGTGAGCAGTTCAATATCAACCGCAATACCGGCACTGTCGGCAATCTGTATGGCTTCGACATCTATACTTACGGAGACAACCCCGTTTATACAACCGCCGGTAAGAAAAAAGCAGTCCAAGCAGCTGCAAGTGCAGGTGAATTCCAGTGTTCGTTTGCCTTCTATGTTCCCCGTGTGTTCAAGGCCACCGGCTCCACCAAGATGTATTACAGCGAGGCTTCGACCGATCCCGAATACCAGCGTAATAAAATCAACTTCCGCCATTACTTCATCGCAATGCCTAAGAAAGCCGATGCCGGAGCTGTGATGATGAGCGGATATACTGCTCCGACTACAGGTGGCGGTACACAGACTGAAGGTAAGTAACGCATGGCAAGACTCAAGTATCTCGTAATCCACTGCACCGCAACCCCGGAAGGACGTGATGTGTCCGCCGCAGACATTCGGCGTATGCACACCTCTCCGGTGAGTGCCGGTGGCCGTGGGTGGAAACAGCCGGGTTATACAGATGTGTTCCGGCTTGACGGTACTGTTGAGCGTATCGTGAATAACAACGAGGATGCCAATGTTGACCCGTGGGAGGTTACCAACGGTGCCAAGGGTTACAACTCCATCAGCCGACATATAGTGTACGCCGGTGGACTTGACAAGTTCCTGAACCCGAAGGATACACGAACCTCTGCTCAAAAAAAGGCAATGGCAGCATACGTTCTCGATTTTCACCGCCGGTTTCCCGATGTCAAGATTATCGGCCATCGCGATCTGTCTCCTGACCTCAATGGCAACGGTATAATCGAACCTTATGAATGGATGAAGGCCTGTCCGAGTTTTGAAGTCTCGGAATGGCTGAAATCTATCGGCATCAACCAATAATCAACAAATCCGAGTGGCTATGACATTCAGTGAAATTCTTAACATACTTCTTGGCGGTGGCTTCCTTGCCTTAATGGTGGGTGTCATTACGCTCAAGGCGACAGTCCGAAAGGCCAACGCCGATGCCGAGAAAGCAAAGGCCGATGCCGAAAGTGTGCGGATCACCAACACTGAGAACGCCACTCGGATTCTCGTACAAAATATCGTCAACCCCTTAAAAGAGGAACTCAATGCAACGAGACAGGAACTTCATACAACCAGAGAGAAATTATCGGCGACCGAAGGTGTCATGGCCGGTATGCAAAAAGAACTGGCCTCTACCAAGAGAGCTGTGTCCCGTCTGTCAAGGGCGGTTGAATCTGCTAAAAACTGTCCTCATTCTGACGATTGCGTCGTTCTGTACAAGTTGCGCAACAACCAAAAAGACACAGACGGAACAGATTCAGACAGTGCAGATGGTAGAGAAGCACGATACCGTAACCGTGATAAGGCAGACACTCAAGGAGACGGTACCGATGAGTCAGGCTCAGATAACCGTATCCGTGGACAGCCTCCTTAAGCTCCCGGCAGGTGCATCGTACCATAAGCGCAGCGGTCAAGCCGGAGCCGAGGTTTCCTTGAGAGGAGACACAATCTTCGTCACCGCTACCTGTGATAGCCTTCAGCGCGAAGTTGAATATTACGAGGAGCAATATCAAGCCACCCTCGAAGCTCTCGATAATCTCAAGGAGAGCGTTCAAACGGAGCGCGAACACTGTTCAAACCCAATTAAAATCGCATTGGCGGCATTTATTGCCGGACTGTTTGTCGGCGTACTCTCAACAATAATCATCTTATCAAAATCCCGATATGGAAAAAAATAAAAACTTCCTGTATGGCATCGGATCACTTGCTTTCGATGACTTCACAATGGGCTACATCGAAAAAGGCTCATTCGATTTCGGAGGCACCAAGCCGGAGTCTGTCGATGTGGAAGCGGAGCAAGTTCCCGATGCTCCCGTTCTGACACTCCTTCAGAAGAATGGTCAGATTGCCCCAACATTCAACCTCATTCAGCTTAACTACGAGAACATTGCCGCAGTCCTCGGAGGCAAGCTCCTCGGCACAAAACCCAACTACACCGGTTGGGAAGCACCATCGGAACTCGTTCAGAAGTCCGGCAAATGGACAATTAAGCTCGTATCCGGCCAAGTGATCACCATTCCAAACGGCACCATTCTCGCAAGCCTCGCCGGTAAGCTCACACTTACTGAAGTCGCAAAGCTCGAATGTCAGCTCAAGGTCAATAAGCCCGCCGATGGTTCGGCACCTTATACCATTAAGGATGAAACAACTACCACCGGTTCGTAATTCATGGAAGACAAGACCATCAGAATGATCCAACAGGAGGCAGCGGAGGCACTCTTAAACGTGGGTGTCTCCCTCCCCCTGAAGGAGTTCCGGCTACCGTTCCGAAAACGACCGATAGTCTTCAGGGTGACGATGCGCCGCCCATGTATGTCCGGCCAAATCGAAATTGCCCGGACATATTTGTCAATGGAGGTAAAAAGCTCGGAGATGGAGAAATTCACCAAGGAAGAGCAGATGGAGTTCCTTGCCAAACATGGAGGCAAGCTCTGCCGGATGATCGCTCTGACTCTTGGCAGGACAATCTATGTAAAACCGTTGACATGGTTCGTGCGCCATTTTGTCCGCTATGAATATCAGATGGCAGCTGTGAGGAAGTTCGTCAGCCTCATGGGAACCGACCCTTTTATACCTATTATCAGATCAGCCGAGAAGACAAATCCGATGCGGTTGAGACTGAGCCAAAAAAAGAAGGGGAGTTAACGACTCACTACGAGAATTCCCATAGCCCCTTCGGATTCCTGTGGCAAGTGGCTACCGCTACAGGATGGACGATTGACTACATACTCCACAAAGTCAATTATCAGACACTCATCATGATGTTGAGCGATGCGCCCCGGTATATTGAGAAACGAGCCTCAAAGCCGGAAGCCGGAAGTTCGGCAGAGGATGAAGCCAACGAAATAGCAGGATTTTTCAGAAGCAATCTCTTACAATGAAACCGGTCGAAATAGAATTCTTGATGAAGGACGGACTGACTCCCGGCTTGAAAAATGCCGGGAGAATAGTCCGTCAGTTCTCCGATGACGCAGCAGCCGAGTTAAAGGAGGTGTCGGAGTCTCTCAAATTGCAGAGGCAGCACGTTTCGCGCCTTGAAAAGACTCTCAAGGAATTGGAGAAAGCATCCAAGAGTGCTGCGCCCGGTGCTGAGTGGAGCAAAGCCAAGGCTCGTATTGAGGAAGTCAAGAAGGAACTCGAAGACGAGAAAGGTGGACTCGCCGAGCTTGTCGATATGGAGAATCAGCTCAAGGCTGCGTCGGAGGGTGCAGATGTCTCCCTTCGGCAGCAGCTCCGCAATCTTACCCAAGAGATAGCAACATTGATGGTGGCATACGCTCAACTCAGCGATGAAGAGCGTGCCACAGCCGAGGGGAAGGCTCTGCAACGTCATATCGAGGAACTGACCGAACAGGCTGGTATATTGAGGGACGCTATGGGCGATACCACTGCGGCCATCAATAACGCAGCTTCCGACACACGAGGTTTCGATCAGTTGACGGGAGCCCTTCAGCTTGCTATCGACAGTTTCGGACTGGCTACTGCCGGAGCCGAGATGTTCGGAGTCAGTCAAGAGGATTTGGTGGAGGCTCAGACAAAATTACAGGCGGCTCTTGTAGCGAGCAATGCACTCAGTTCCATTCAGAATAACTTGCAGAAGCAGTCTGCGCTTATGCAGGGTATCGGAATTATTCAGACCAAAGCCGCTACAACAGCAGAAACTATAAAGACCGCCGCCCAAGGTCGCGGTGTGATTGTCACCAAGGCTGCTACAATCGCACAAGCGGCGTTCAATGCGGTTGCCAAGGCAAATCCTTATGTCTTGCTCGCTATGGCCTGTGTAACGGTCGTAGGGGCTTTGTATGCCTTTGCCAAAGGAAGCAAGGCTGCTAAGAAAGCAGAGGAGGAACGACAGGCTCAGGCTGAGAAAATGAAACAGCAGCAGGAAGAATTCGCTCAAGCCATTGTTGACTCGGCAGGGCAACAAATCGCCTCGTTCCTAAAGTTGAAAAGAGCATGGGAGAACCTTGGAGATAGTTTTGATAAAAAGAAAAAATTCATCACAGACACCAAAGATGAATGGCGTAAGCTCGGTAAAGAGATAGATAACGTCAACGATATGGAGAAGATATTCCGTCAGCATACGAAAGATATGATGACGGCGATTATTCTCCGCGCAGAACTGAAAGCCTATGAAACGCGAATTCAGCAGGTGGCTGATGATATGGTGTCGGAAGTTGAAAGGAATAAAACTTTTACCTATAAAACAGTCCACGCCGGAGCATTGTCGGGAACAGGACAAGGCTTTGGTGTTTCCGGCCATACCGATTTCCAGACCCTGACTCCCGAAGAGGTTGCTGCTGCCCGTGCAGTCGGTGGCATTACTTCCTGGCATAGTGAATACGGAGGTCAATCGGGGACAGATCTTACAGCAGAAGGCGCACGTGTTGTAAACGAAATGCGGCGAAAGGCAGGGAACCAAGCAGCACTTAATAGGCAGGATGCCGCTCGCCAAAATGCAATTCAGACTATTTCGGGTTACGTTGACACCATGACACAACTCTCTAATGAGCTTGAACGAACGATGACGAATATGCCCGGTGCGGATGTTGATCCGGATGGGGGCAAGCCGGACAAACCCGATAAGCCGGACAAACCCGACAAAGATGATCGTGTCGAGCAGGAGCGTCGTGTCGCAGAAGAATTGCGAAAACTGCGATGGAAAAATCAGCAAGAGGAAATCGACCAACTTGAGGATGGGGCAGAGAAGCGTCGCCGTCAGATTGCCCTTGACTATGAAAAGCAGATGTCCGAAATACAGGATCAAGAGGATAAGTGGAGAGAGATGCAGAACGGGACGCTGTCGCCGGAGCAAACCGAGGCTATTGCCGAGGCTCGCCGTCTCGCCAACCAAGGTATGCAAAATGCTATTCGCGAGGTCGAGAATGACGAAGTCGCAAAGAACCGGGAAAAACTCAACGAGTTGCTTGAGCAGTATAAGGACTACGACCAACGCCGCCGGGATATAGAATCGTCATATAAGGCTGACATGGAAATCCTCAACAACGAACTTGCCCGACTCGAATCCGAGGGTATGGACACCACCGAAATCAAGTCTGCAATATCTGCCCGTGAACAGGCTTACCGTTCCTCTATTTCATCGCTTGAGGGAGAAATATTGCAGGCAAGCGATTTCTATGACAAACTGTTCGGCACGGTATCCGACCGAGGATATAAAGTCCTCAAGGATTTCTATGCACAGGCAAAGGAGACTCTTGAGAATGCAAAGGTTGACGGCGACGGTGTCGAAATAACCATCCCGGTAAAGGATGCTGACGGCAAGTTTGTAAAGAAAGCCGTCAAGATAACAGTCGATGAGTACCGACGAATGCTCAAGCAGGTACAGGAAATCAAGAAGCAGCTTGAAAAGAATAATCCTTTTGCCGCTTTCAGGACTTCATGGTCTGAACTTAACAAAGCCATCAAAGAGGGAGGTGATGTGTCCGGCGCGCTCAAAGACCTCAATGCAAAGGGGAAGGAAGTGACGAGTACCATACGGGGCTGGGGAGAATCCCTCGGCTCAGTGTTTGGTGATAACTTCAAGAACTCGATGAATGAGATTCTGACCTTCTGCGACGGAGCAATGGATATGGGTACCGGCATCGCACAGATATGGTCGGGAGATATTGTCGGTGGTATCACAAGTACTTTGAGCGGTCTTTCGTCTATTATTTCGCTGTTCAGCTCATGGAAAGAGAAGATGGAGGAAATGAAGCGAGAGTGGTATATTGCCGAGATTGAGACCAACCGTGCGCTCCGGGAACGCTCTGCCGAATATGCTGCCAACCGAAGTCAGATCTCAGACATCATCAAAGATGTGGAGCTCTTGAATTGGCTCATTGCAAAAGGATATGCCAAGCCTTCAAGCGTCAGTATTTGGGAGGCACAGTCCTCGGCTCTCAATGAATATACGAATAATCTCCGAAAAGAGAGTGCCGTGTATGATGAGCTGTGGGAGAAACTGCAGGGCAGCGAAGGCCACTACGAATGGGGCAATTCGCTTAATGGCGGTTCTGCCACATGGAGCCTCCGGGGATATAATGCCGACATGATTGAACTTTGGTACAACCAAGGTAAACTCAGCGATGCTGCTAAAGCATACTACGAGGCATGGGTTGAGAGTGGCAAGACAATCGAGGAACTTATCGACCAGATCAACGAGTGCAAGGAGTCCATGCGCGAGATGGTCATGGGTGTGTCCTTCGACAGTTTTCTCTCCAATGCCAAAGATGCTCTTAAAGAGATGCGTGGCGATATATCCAAACTCGGAGAGTTTACCGAGGACACACTTGCCAATGCCATACTCAACGGATTTATGTACCGAGACCTTGCCAAAGTGCTTGAGCCGCTCTACAATGAATTGTCGGATGCTTTCATAGACGGAACCGCCGATGCCGCTTACCTTGAGGATTGGCGGCGTAGGTTCGAGGAAGTGATGACAGCAGCCGGGAATCGCCTTGATGATATAGCCGATGCCGCAGGAGTTGACCTTAACGGAGGCTCCGGCACGACTCAATCGGGCAAAGCCGGAGGATTTGCTGCCATGAGCCAAGACCAAGGCACAAAACTTGAAGGTCTTTTTGTCAGCGTTCAGATGCACACCGCATCAATAGATGAGCAGATGGAGGATGTGTCGGATAAAATGACTCAAGCGGCAGAACGTCTCCGCAAGATTGAGGAGAACACAGGTCGCGCCGCAGACAAAATCGAGGAGATGTCCGATGACATAAAGAAAATTATGAGGGACGGAATTAGGACTATATAATATGGACACCGAAGCATTGAAAAACCTTGTCGTAATCAACGGCACTGATATATGGACTGAGTTCGGAGCCTTTCTGACCGAGGAGAAGAAGGGTGGCCGGGAAAACCTTACGGCAATAATGACAGCCTCCAAAGTTAAGAGTCATGTGGCGGTCAATATCCGGGAACAGAACGGTTCCAAGTATTCATCACGCCTTGATGTCAAAAACGAGGAGCGTGATGTAACTCTCCATTTCGCCCTGTTCGCCGAAACCAAGAGCGAGTGGCTGCGTCGCTACCGTGATTTCATTACCTTCCTCAAGACCGGCGAGGACGGCTGGCTCAATGTGAAATTTACCGAATTGAACCTCACTTTGCGGATGTTCTTTGTCGAACCATCAGGCTATAAACCGCTCACATATCTATGGAAAGAGGGTGTACAGGCAAGCCGGTTCAAGGTCAAATTCCGTGAGCCTGTGCCCACGTTTTAACGAAATTCAAACGCCGTTCAAATATGCTTATAACGATATACGACTCGGTCGGCAACCCCAAGGTTGACATATCGCCGAATGACAGCTCGACGCAGGTCAAGGCGGTGCAGAGCGACAGCGTCCTTACGCTTTCCTTCACACATTACGACCATATCGACCTTGATGTCGATGACTACGCAGACTTCCTTGGAGAGCGTTTTTGGCTGACTGAAAAGTACCGGCCAAGACAGAACTCCAAGAAGGAGTGGGTCTATGATCTCAAGCTCTATGGCGTGGAAAGCATGATAAAGCGTCTGCTTGTCATCAAAACTGTCGATGATGAAGATAACCCCGTCTTCACTCTGACCGCTCCTCCGCGAGATCATGTCGCCATGATTGTCAAGTGCATGAACGACGGCATGGGCAACATCACCGACTGGAAGGTCGGGCAAGTGAACGGCACGGAGAATATAGTCATTGACTATTTCGGCAAATACTGCGACGAGGCTCTCAAGGAGATTGCCGAGAAAGTCGGTGCCGAATGGTGGGTCGAGGGGCAGACCGTCAATATCTGCAAGTGTGAGCATGGAGAGCCGGTGGAACTCGGCTATAACAAAGGGTTGCTGTCCATTGATCCCGGAACTGCAAATAATGTCAAGTTCTACACCCGCCTTTATCCTGTGGGCAGCAGTCGGAACATCGACCCGGAGAAATACGGTTTTACCCGGCTTCAATTGCCCGGCGGTCAGAAGTATGTCGAAATCAATGCCGACAAATATGGACGTGTCGATCACTTCGAGCAGTCTGCCTTCGAGGATATTTACCCAAGGCGTGTCGGTGTTGTCAGCAGTGTCCGCAGCGAGGTCAAGACCGGCGAGGACGGGAATCCTTTTACCATCTACTATTTCACCGACAACAGCCTTCCTTTCGATCCCAATGCCTACATGATCGGTGGGCGTGTGATCCGAGTCTCCTTTCAAGAGGGCAGCGAGCTTGCCGGACTTGGAGAGGAAGAAGACGGCACATACTTCTTTGAGGTGAATTTCAACAGCACGACCCGTGAGTTTGAGATCATCACGATATGGCCTTATGACAACGACATTCAGCTTCCCGGAGACAAACTCGTGCCTAAAGCCGGAGACAAATATATCCTGTGGAACCTCCGTATGCCGGACGAGTATTATGCCCTCGCCGAAGAAGAATTCCTGACAGCTGTCAACAAATACAACGCAGATCATAATCTCGACATCTCGGTATATAAGGCACCGACCGATCATGTATGGATTGAAGATAACAATGTAGAGTTGAGCATCGGTCGCCGGGTGCGTCTTGTGAGCGAGGAATACTTTCCCGGCTTTGGATTCCGGGACAGCCGCATTACAAAGATTACCCGGAAGGTCAATCTTCCGTCATCGATGGATATTGAGATCAGCGATGCCCTCAGCCGGACGGCTCAAGAGAAGATGGCCGACTCAATCACCGATGTCCGCAGTTTCGCACAGTCGATAGGAGCCTCCACCTCATTGCCGGATATTATCCGCACATGGGATAAGACCCCGCCGACCGACAACAATCTGTTCTCCGCCCGGCGTAGTCAGAGGGAGTTCCTCAGTAAGAACAGTCGCGACCGAGCCAAGGAGACAATCATATTCGACAAAGGTATCGAGGCCGGGAATTATGTGCCCGGTTCTCAAGGCGGCTTTATCGACGGTTCCGGAAATGCCGAGCTGCTGACACTTGTTGTGCGCCTTCTTTTGAGTAGTCCCAAGTTTGTAGATGGTCTCGCCGGAGAGGGCTGGCGCATTTGGCTTGAGGACGGTCTGTCGCATCTTACAATTGACAAGTTGACGGTGCGTCAGATAATGACCGTGTTCGAGCTGCTTATTGAAAAGATCCGCAGCGTCGGAGGACAGATATGTGTATCTGCGGCTAATGGGAAAATAAAAACAATAGAAGACCTTGGGAACTCTTATCTGATAAATTTCGAGCAGCCCAATGGGTTTGTTCAGGGCGACCTTATACGATGTCAGACTTTTAACTCAAAAAGTTATTGGGTAGAGGTATATGATTCGGATGCGGAAGATGGTGTCGAAATTCTAAAAAGCGAGTTTGCCGGGCAATCTCTCCCGGAGGTTGGAGATGAATGCGTGCTCATGGGCAATACCTTCATTAAGAACCGTCAGAATCTTATCCTCATATCGGCTACCGAAGACGGACAACCCCGTATCGATGTCCTCGATGGAGTCAATGACAAAAACTTCACAGGCTGTCTGCGTACACGTCTTGGCAATCTTGACGGCATAACTGACGACTGGTTCCCGAAAGACAATCAGCCTCACGGCAATGGTCTCTATTCGGACAACGCATACCTTCGCGGCACCTTCCTTCTCGCAACCGGCGAGGATATAAAGACTAAGTTTGAGATAGTCGAGGGTAAGATAGAGAGCATGATTGAGGCGGTGCGCGATGATTTCGTGGCTGACAAAGGTTATCTGAACAATCCGGCATTCGCCTCCGGCATGGAAAAATGGGATACCTCGAATGAGACGGTTTTCTTTCTTGTTGGCAATAAATGGATATGGGCAAATAACAATGTCCTCTCCAAGAAAGGCAATAGTGCAAGCATCGCAAAGGATGACGGTCGCACGGTGGTTCGTATCATTAACAAGTACATCTTGCAGAAAAACTCCAACCTCCGAAGCAAACCGACATTCGAAGTTAACAGCGAAGGCAAGAAGGAGGCAGTTCCGGTTTATCTGAGTTTCTTCTACAAAGTCATAAAAGGCGGTTTGCTGAGTATTGAATTTGAGAATGTAGATAAAACAGGATTCGAGAATTTTAACTCTCTTGAATATACAACGGGGCTGAGTCCGACTGATGGCTATGTACAATTTTCGTGTGACGGTCTTTGGAACGGAACAGGGGATTTCAAGCTGTCGTTCACCGGCGAAATCTACCTGTATATGCTTGTTCTGTCCACAGACAAGATCGAGGCACTGACATACAAGTACCGTACCCTTTTTGAGCAGTCCGAAAAGCTGATAAAGATAGCGGCACAGAATTTCGATAATGATGGCAAGGTTATTGCTGAGTCCGGCATCCTCACCACGGCGCAGATGACCGGGCTGTATGCCATCGATAGTAACGGCAACCTTCGAGCTTTTGTCGGTGCCGGACAGGAAGGTGTCAAAATCAAAGCTGACCACATTCAGCTTGAAGGCATTGTTACTGCAAACGGTAATTTCAAAATTCTTGAGGATGGCAGCATTGAAACGGTTAACGGTAAATTTACCGGCGAAGTCAACGCAACATCCGGCAAAATAGGAGGCTTCATAATCGGTGCCAACAGCATTACCGCTGAGGGAGGCTACTCCGGCGGTAATGTGGACGGCGGCACAAGCAAGTTTTTCCTGTATTCCTCCGGCGACGGATTTCTCGGCTTCCGGGACAAATACCGATGGGTAGGTATGGGACTCGATACCATGCCAGCAGGCGTGGCGGTAGGCTCATGTCTGTTGAGAATATCAAATGATACTCCATTGGAGTATTTTGACAATTACGGAGCATATATCAACGTATCCGGTGGTCGTAACAATATCGGCCTTCTCATGTATGGTGATATAAGAGCTAATGCGAGGGGATATCACTCTCTTAACGGCACAGTCGTCATCGATGGAGCAGACGAATTGCGCGTAGCCACCGACATGGGGGCAGACGGCACCTATACCGAATATTACTCCGGTGTTAGTTTTAACCCGGCGGATTATGACCTTGACAAAGTGCGTTTTCAGGTGCGGAACGGACTAATAGTTGCGGTGATAAGAGAATAATACATAAAGATATGGCAAAAATCAATTTTCAGCGATTCAGAATCCCGGCAGGGATAGACCGAAGCAGGTATCAGACCGGCGATGCAAGGGAGAGTGTGGCAAACATGCTGTACCTTAATGTCAACGGCATACGCGCTCATGCCCTCGCGCTCAAAATCTACCATAGCGAGGGAGAAACCGACTTTACTGAAGAAGAAGTGAGAACCCTTAGTGAGGTGGCCGCCACCTATGCGACACCGGCGTTTATTGACGGACTTAACGAGCAGCTGCAAGGAGGTGTGGAATGAAAGTAATATACAACCGCTTCATACCGTTCCGAGGATTCAAGTGCATCAACCTCTTCGGCATCCTTTTCGTGCGTCAAGGCAGTGTCATGACACAGCTCGATTACAACCACGAGGCCATCCATACGGCGCAGATGAAGGAACTGCTTTATCTGCCGTTCTATATCCTCTATGTCATGGAATGGCTGTGGCGATTGTTCCGTCTCCGGGACGGAACAGCAGCCTATCGCGCTATCTCCCATGAACGGGAGGCATACGCCAACCAAGGCAATCCCGAATATCTGAACAATCGCAAACCATATAATCAAATCAAATCATTATGGCACTGACCCAAGCAGATAAAAACGAAATCATCAATGCGCTCAAGGCTGAATCGCAGGGAGTAGATGAACTTCCCATTGTCAGCAGTCTTGACGGCATAGTATCATTACCGGCTATCAGAGGCACAGAGGTTGTCAGTGTCCCGGTGTCGCTTCTCCGCAAGCCTGCGGAGGATGCGGCAGGAACCGCAAACGCAGCCGCCGCTGATGCCAATTCTGCCGCGACATCCGCATTTAATGCCGCTAATGACGCGACTGCCGCAGCCGAGTCTGCCGATGAAGCGGCGCAAGAGGCAGACAGAGCCGCAGAAAAGGCGTATGATGCTGTAACTGCGGCTCAGGGAGTTGTTTCAGATTACGAGTCAACGGCCATAGCCGCCCGAAATGGTGCGACAGCCCGGTTCTCCCGGTTCGTGCAGCTTGACGCGACCACGGAGAATATGAGCATCGTCTCAGAGGATGGAGAGATTGTCTTTTTACCTTCAAAGAAGGCTTTCGCGTTCCTTGTCAACGGTAAATACTATCTCTCATGGAAGAGTGACACTTACCCCATGCAGATGTACAACGAGGGCATCTCACAGGTAAAGAAAAACAAACTGTTCCTTTGCGGCGAGACCCTTTATGTGTGGAGCGACGAGAAAGAGACACTGATAGAGGCGAGCGGAAAGGGTAATGGCAGCGGATTCTACAATGTAACCGAGCAGCAGCCACTCACCACCGGCTACTATTCCAAGGCAACAGCTGTGGCCGTGCTCGCCAACGCCGACATCGAGGACGAACAGAAGCGCGGCATGATCATCACTTTTGAATCCGCGCCCGGCAAATGGGAGGACTACCGATTCATCGGAACCACACTCTCCACATTCACTTCGCCCGGCGCATGGGAGGAATATGGCTCAAAGAACACTGTCAAGCAGATAACGGTCAACGGCGAAAAGAAACTCCCGGATTCAAACGGCAATGTGTCAATCACCATCGACGAGGTCAGTGTCGATGACAGTCTCGACCCCGACAGCACCAACCCCGTGCAGAACGGAGCCGTCGCTTCCAAAGTGGCCGAGCTTGAGGCAGGGACACTATTCGGTGTCGATACCGAAGAGAACGATGACGGTTCCACCACTGTCAGGCTCAACAGCAAGACATCGACCATCGCCGAGTTCACTGTCAAAGGTGGCGGCGGTGGCGGTGGGGATGACGCATCCCTTACCAAGATCGTACTGTCGGCTTCCGTTGACAAAAAGACCATCAAGGAGGGAGATTCCGCACTTCTTTCATGGTTCTACGACCATCAGTATTCCGGCGGTGACGACAAAGGGCAGAGTACCGGGCAAAAGGCCACCGTCAGAATCGAGGTGCACCGAGGAACCGTCGTGACCTACACCGAGACCAAGCAGGATGTCAGCTCCAACACATACACACTCGACCTTTCCAAATATCTGCTTCTCGGCACAAGCGACATATATGTCATAGCCACGACCACAGACCCCAATACAGGGAAGGAACAGAGAAAACAGGCATACCTCTCGATCAAGGTAGTCACGCTGTCCCTGTCAAGCAGCTACAACATCGCGTCCGGCATCGCCCAAGGCGGATTCGGGGTACACGACACAGTCGAGATTCCCTATGCCGTCACCGGCTCCGGCACGAAATCAGTCGCCCTGTATGTAGACGGGGTACAGCGCAACCTCCACTCCATCACGCGAAGCGGCACCACCAACAGCAACTTCAACCTCGACATGGCAGGGCTTGCCGTCGGTCGCCATACCGTTCAGATGGTCGCCGAGATGGAACAGGACGGTCTCACCCTCAAGAGCGAGAGCATCTATTTCGATATTCTCAAGAGCGGCAGCAGCGCACCGTTCCTCGGCACAAAGATAGTCCACCCCGACGGGCGCATACTGACCGGCACCGAGCATACGACACCCACCATCGAGGTCGGGCAATATGAAAAGTGCGAGTTTGAGTTCGTAGCCTATGATCCGACTGTCATTCCGGCCACTGTCGAACTGTGGCAGAACGGCAAGCTCGCCCGGACAGTCGCTGCACCCCGAACCGTTCAGACCTACAGCAACCGTTTCACGGAAAAAGGCCGTCAGTCTCTTCAGCTCAAACTCGGCTCGGCCACCTACACCATCAATATCGATGTCGAGGAGAGCGGCATCGACATCAGCGAGGCCACATACGGTTTGCAGTTCAAGCTCGACGCCACCGGGCGCAGCAACGAGGAAAGTAACCCGGCCACATGGGAATCGAATGGCGTTACAACGTCATTCGAAGGAGTGGACTGGGCAAGCAGCGGATGGGTTGACGGTGCGCTCCGTCTCACCAACGGAGCCAAGGCCGTAATCCACACCAAACCCTTCTCCAGCGATGTCAAGACCACCGGCCTCACTGTCGAGATCACGATGCGTGTCAGCAATGTCATGGACAGGGAGGCGGCGGTCGTGAGCTGTCTCGACAATGGCAAAGGACTTCTGATCACGACACAGGAGGCAAGTTTCAGAACCGGCCAAAGCGTGAGCTATGAGAACGAGGACGGAGAGACAGTGCAGCGAGAAATCAAGCTCGCCACCAACTACGCAGCCGGGGATTGGATGAAGGTCGCCCTCATGGTCGGCACCGCGTCGGAAGACCGTCTTATGCAGCTGTATGTCACAGGCAACCGCACCGGTGCGGACATCTACGACACCTCGTTCAATTTCCGTCAGGACAATCCGCAGGAAATCACCATCGACAGTGCCGAAGCCGACGTGGAGATAAAATGCATCCGCGTCTATAACCGAGCCCTCAGCGACGACGAGGAGCTTGAGAACCGAATGGTGGACAGCGAGACCACCGACGAGATGATGGAGATCTATTCCGAGAACGACATCATCGGCGACACCGGGGATGTCGATATGGACAAACTCCGGGCAATGGGGAAGGGAGTCCTGCGCATCGTGCGTCAGAATATGCTCAATGACGTGTACGAGACCAACAACAAAAAGACCGACTTTCTCGCCGACGTGTACTTCTACTCTCCGCTCGGCAGCGACTACGACTTCATACTCACCAACTGCTACATCCGAATACAGGGCACTTCCTCCACAAAATATCCGAGCAAGAACATCCGCATATATTTCACCAAGGGGAGCGAGATGCTGTCAATGACAGGCAAGAACGTTCTGCCCGGCAACAAATATGTCATGCGTCCCGGCGCGGTTCCAGTGCCGATCGTATGCTGCAAGTCCGACTATTCCGATTCCTCGATGTCCCTGAACACCGGCGGCGCAAAGCTGTTCAACGACGTGATGAAGGAACTCGGACTGCTTACCCCACCGCAGCGGCATCAGTACGAACAGGGAGGCAACAGTCTCGGAGCAGTCAGCATCAGAACCGCCATCGACGGGATGCCCATCGACATATTCTGTGCGGAGACAGCAGACGGCGAGAACGTCTATTACGGACAGTACAACTTCAACAACGAGAAATCCAAGAGTGGCCCGGTATTCGGTATGGAAGGTGTCGAAGGCTACACCGCAGCCTGTCCCATCGCTCTTGAGATGCTCAACAACACATCACCCGTCTGCCTGTTCCAATCCACAAGCGACACTCATCTCGCCGAGAATTTCGATGCCGGAGCCGAGGTCAATTATGGTGTCGACGCTTCCGGGAAAGTCCAGAGCGACGGTGATGTCAAATGGGTGGGACTCGCCACCGCGCAGCAGACCGCACTAAAGCGTCTCTACTCGTGGATACGCTCCTGTGTGCCCTCCGGCGCGAATCCCGGCGACCTCTCCACATTCAAGAGCGAGAAGTTCAAGAACGAAATAGGACAGTATTTCGACAAGGACTTCATCCTGACCTATTACATCTTCACCGACTACTTTCTCAGCGTCGACCAGAGAGCCAAGAACATGATGCTCCGCACGTGGGACGGTCTCAAGTGGTACATAACCTACTATGACGGCGACACGCAGCTCGGCAAACGCAACGACTGCTTCCTCGTGTACCTCTACACCACCGACCGCAATACATGGGATGCGGAGGCGAGCAAATATGCTTTCGAGGGACACGACTCATGGCTGTGGAACCTTGTGCTTGCCAACCTTGAGGACGACCTCAAGAGATGCGCCGCCAACTTCCGCGCCGTCATGACAAACGAGCGCGTCCTCGCCATGCTCAACGACGAGCAGAGCGGCAACTGGAGCGACCGAGCCTTCAACAAGTCGGGATATCTGAAATATATCGCCCCGGCGGTTCAGACCATGTACGGCAAAAAGTGGCCGTTCATCTTCGCGTTGCAGGGCAGCAACAAGAGCCACCGCACCTTCTTCTTCACCAACCGTGCGGCACTGCTCGACGCAAAGTACGGCACGAGCAACTTCACCTCCGACAACATCGACCTCTACATGGCGAGAAGCGCGTCCGACGCAGCCGACACAGTCCGCATCACCGCCAACGAGACCTATGCCTTCGGCTACGGCACCAACAACAGCCCCAACATCGCAAACACCGGCATTGTCGCCGGAGGAACTGTTGCGACCCTCGACATAACGGGAGCTTACACGGTCAACGACCCCCTGCGCATCTACGGCGCGAGCAGGGCGCGAGTCCTCGATCTGACAGGAGCCTCCAACCACCTCAAGAACGCCCTTGACCTCGGCAAATGCACCGCGCTCCGGGAACTCAACCTACAGGCGGCGACAGGCGGCGGTTCGACGGGATGGTGGCTCGCTATCGACAACTGCCGACAGTTGCGCAAGCTCAACCTCCGCAATCAGGCACAGGCCAAGACAGGAGGCAGCACGAGCACCGCGCTCGACCTCACAAATCAGACAAAACTTGAGGAACTCGATGCACGGGGCACCAAGGTACAGAGCATCGTCTTCGCCAAGGGTGCGCCCGTCACCGTCGCCCGGATGCCGTCCACCATAACGACGCTCCGGCTTGAGTATCTGAGCAAGCTCACCTCGTCCGGCCTCACGCTCGAAAGCTACGGCAATGTCCGCACCCTCATCTTCGACAACTGTCCCGGAATAAACTGGGAGACCCTGCTGTCAAGATGCGCCAATGTTGACAGACTCCGCGTCACAGGTATAGACCGCGAGGATGACGGCACATGGCTCAACAAGTTCATGGCGATGGGTGGTGTCGATGCCTCCGGCAACTCCACCGACACCTGCGCCCTCGTCGGAACCGTCCGGCTCACCCGGTACATCGACGAGGCGCAGTATCAGAGGATGTGCGCCCATTTCCCGGAGCTGAACATCATACAGCCGGAATACACGATGATCCGCATCGACAATCCGGCAGACGACGCGAGTGTGTCCAACCTCGACAACAACACCGGCTATCAGTTCGGCAACGACTATGTGAGAAGCGGCCATCTCGCCGCCATCTTTGCCAAACGCCACCGTGTCCTTGCGAAAGTTACCCGGAAGCCTACGACAAGAACAGTCCGCATGGCCAACACCGATGTGACGGTCAACAACCACGACGGGCAGATGACCTATTTCCCCCTGCATGATGCGAACTCGAACTACTATGCGGATGCAGAGGACATAGCCAACTGCACTCCGGCCAAGCTCGACGGAAGCGAAGGCGACCTCATGATGTATGAGCCAGGAATGTGGGTAAAGGGCATCAACGACTATCTCAACGCCGCCAACTATTCATGTTACAGCTCCAACGACAGGAACCACCGTCCTGCCACGCCGGAGGCGGACATCCTCACCCTCGATGACATCAAGGCGAAAGGCGGCGTGATTGTCGGGCGCAAGATTGTCGGCAAGGATACCCTTGCGGCATCCTACACCAACGACAGCTCCTATTCGGTGTGTCAGGTCGATGTGTCGAAGCACAAGAGGGTGCGTTTCCCAAGTGTCCCCGGAACGGGACTCACCGGGGCTGTGTTCTGCGATGCATCCGGCAAGGTGCTTGAGAATATCGTCGTGCCCTCGCTTGCCAACAAATTCGAGGCCGGAATGTATCTCATAAAGGATGTTCCAGCCGGAGCGGTATCCCTCAACTTCACCATCCTCAACACAGCGGAATTCGACAAGGTCGTTCTGTCGAACTCCGACAAGATCGAGGACATGGAGCCGGAATGGTACTATGACGAGGAACATCTGTGCGCCGTTGTCGAGACCGTCATCGTCGGTGAGAAATTCCGCTCGTGCATCACAGGCGGCAGCTCCATCGCAAACATGCCGTGGACAGACTTCCACTATTATAGCCAGCAGAGGGGTATGCAGCAGATCGACGCGATGATGCACTCACGTCTCGCCAACCTCGCCTATGCCTTCTATGGCCGGAGGGATATGCAGGAGCAGTGCGGAGCCGGGTCGCATACCAACAGCCGAACCATCGGGGCTGACACCATGCTCCGGGGTATGCAGGACACCGTCGGCTATGAATACGCCAAGGCCATCAATCCGAATGTAACAAACAGCCTTATCGACAACCTCGTGCATCAGTACGCATGGTTCATCGACACAGACGCATTCGGAGCAAAGACCGTGACGCAGGTCAACAATATCTGCTGTCTCGGCTATGTAAATCTCTATGGGCATAAATACGAGATGATGGACTGGGTGGATGTTCCGAACGACACCAACAATGTCGGCAAGTGGCGTATATGGATGCCCGACGGCAGCGTCCGTTATGTCAAGGGCATGACCGCCTCCGGCTATTGGATTACCGGGGTCGCGCACGGTCTTTATATGGATATGACCCCCGTCGGCAGTTTCAACGGAAGCTCCTCCACATACTTCTGTGATACATATTGGTATTCCAGCTCAACAGGCCGTGTGGTCTATCGCAGCAGCTACAGCGCGAATGCGAATGGCGGCGTGTCGTGCGCGTATGCGGTTAGCGATGCTTCGAGTGCGGGCACGAATGTCGGCTCGCGTCTGGCCTTCCGCGGACAGATCGTCAAAGCGTTGAGCGTAGCCGCGTTCAAGGCGTTGAGCGAGGCCGCGTGAGCGAAAAGCGAAAAAGCGGTCGCGCAGCGACCCAAAGCGAAAAAGAATGGCCTTCGGACAGTGTTCGGAGGCCATTCAAATACTGAGCCGGGGCAACCCCAATCCCCGGCGAAGCCGGGTCGAAAATTTTTTTGAAAAATGGTGGTTTGAGTAACGTTTCGTTTTTCAGCAGTGAACGCTTCGTTTTCCGAGGCGCGAACATTTCGTTTTGCGGATTATA
>ERZ777305.841-NODE-841-length-45129-cov-3.612792_pt1 | contig 45129 bp, 45 predicted proteins | sample MGYA00374965_ERZ777305 | MGnify/ENA primary metagenome ERZ777305 (study PRJEB29328, sample SAMD00013331) | mouse gut metagenome | study: EMG produced TPA metagenomics assembly of the Metagenome analysis of fecal microbiota from mouse which was promoted...
GCGCCAACATTCCGCTCGGCTGGAATTTCAGCTTTTTCATTCCGCAGAACGGCACGACGTCGGCGGTTACGGTCACAAATTCGGTCATGCTGCCCGTTGTCGGTATTTCTACGGTTGCGGCAAGCTCGCCCGTCTCAACGCAGAATATCCGCAGCGTTGCCTTTGTAGCGGGATTTGAAGCGGTGACCTCTATCTTCCGCTCCTGATCAAACCTGCAATTCTCGTAGATGATACTGCTCTGCCAGCCTTTTAACAACGCGTACTCGTTCAGCGACTTATCCGTCAGGAACTCTACGCCCGTATACTCCCACGAAACCGCTGCGGGAACATTTTTTTCAACGTCAATGCCAATGTATTCCTCGGCGTTGACGATAATGTCGGCTGTACGCATAATATCCTCGGAGGACGCCCCGACCTGAATCTCGTATTTTCCGCCGAACAGTGTAAACTCGTTTTTGTTGATATCCCACATCGCCAGCTCGTCAACGCCGAACGCCAGCGAAACGACCGCTGTTTCGTCCGCGGGGATATGTAGCCTGCGGAATGCTTTCAACTCCTTTTTCGGCACGTAACTTGACAATTTCGGCGCAGAAACGTACAGCTGAACTACCTCGTCCGAGGCAAGTCCACCGACGTTTTGCAGCTCGAAAACGACCTCAACACGCTCTCCCTTTTCAAACGAGGGCTTGTTAATTTTTAAAGGACCGTAACGGAACGCCGTGTATGTCAGTCCGTGACCGAACGGGAACAGAGGCTCGCCCTCGTAATAGCGGTAGGTACTCTCCGTGCGGATAAGATTGTAGTCCTTGATACTGCCAAGCTCGCTTTCAGAACTGTACCATGTCACGGGACAACGCCCCGCGGGCGATATCTCGCCGAACAGCGTTCTCGCCACAGCCGCGCCCATTTCGGAACCCGAGTGCGGAGTATGCAGAACGGAAGCAAATCTTCCGTCTACGGCGTAAGGATAGCCCGACACAAGAAACAGCACCGCATCCTCGTTTATCGACAGTATAGCGTCGGCAATTTCACTCTGCCTCTCGGGCATATCAAGATGCGTTCTGTCATAACATTCGCGCGCGCCGATCATTGGGTTATTTCCTCCGAAAAAAACCACGTTACGCGCTTCTGTAACGATTTTGCGCACCCTGTCAAGACCTGACACGAACAGTTCCACATCAAACAGCGACCTGCGCGGCGGTTTGATCTTATCGGAAACAGCGACCTCTCCGTTGTCAGTGATGTACAAAAAGCGCTCCTGCCAGTTTTTCAGACGGTACTCGTTTCCTATTCGCAAAAGTGTGAACATCTCGTGTACATACCATCCGTAAGGCTCGTCGGAAATGCATTTCAGAACCCCGCAATCGCTGAGGAACTTACCGTTGTACTTCGACTTCAGCGACACCCTGTCGTCGCCCCACTCGTACAGCTCCAGCAGACAGCTTTCGGTAATAAGCGGCGTATCACACACAAAAGTGCCGTCGTCGCTTACTGAGAAATAAAATCCGTTTTCGGCGTTTCGCAGCGCGATTATATCATTTCCCGTCTCATAGCTGAGATTATCCTTGCCGACAAGCGCGGTTATAGAGTCAAGTATCGTCATATTGCGTTCGGAATACCCCGTGTACCAGTCGCGGAAATTCATTCCTGCATGTATTCCGACAACCGCAATACGTTCGTCTTTTTTCAGCGGCAGAACCATTCGCTTGTTGCGGAGAAGTATTATCGCCTCCTCAGCAGCACTTTTCGCAATTTTTCCGTATTCCCGGCAACACAGAAGATTTTGCTGAATATCGTTATACGGGCAGTACTTATCAAACTCGCCGAGTAAGAAACGTGCCTTTAACGCTCCGAAAAGCGCGTTGTCGATATCGCTTTCGGTTATCAGACCATCGTTAAGAGCCTTTCGCGCCGCCGCCTCAACAACGTCGCGCTCGTCGGTGATGATGTCCGCGCCGCGGTTCTTGTACACTCTCGCAATGCTTTCGGTATGCGTGCTGTCAGTCTTGTGGCAGGTGACATTCTCAATAAAATCCCAACCGTCCGTTACGGAGAACAGTAAATCCCATTTTTCCTTGCACTGTGTAAGCTCGGGATTGCACATACCCTCGATGCCGTTTATCATGTTGTACGAGGTCATAACACTCCTCGCGCCGCCATTTTTTATCGGACGCTCGAACGCTTTAAGATAGTAGTCGTGCTTAAGCGCTGTCGGTATTGTTGCGTTGTCGGAAGTCCTGTCATCCTCGTGGTTGTTGGCGTAAAAGTGCTTTAAGGTCGGGATAACACGCGCGTATTTCACGTCGTTTCCGTACATTCCCTTAGTGAACGCCGCCGCCATTTCGCCTGTGAGGAACGGATCCTCACCGTAGCCCTCCTCCGTTCTTCCCCAGCGCGGGTCGCGTTCAAGGTCGACGGTAGGCGCCAACAGACAAAGCGACGAGTGCCCCTGTTTATTGTAAATACGCGCTTCAATACCCGTAACCTCGCCCATTTGGTGCATAATGTCGGTATCGAAGGTCGCCGCCAATCCGAACGGCTCGGGGAAAACGGTAGTCGGCAGCTCCGTCTCGGAGCCGTCCTCCGATCTAAAACGGCAGACCAGTCCCCGAGCGGCTTCGTTGCCGATGCTGAATTCCTTTATTTCCAGACGAGGTATCTCCTGCTGGCGTGTGGTTATCAAGAGGAGCTTTTCATCAAGCGTAAGCTCCTCTAAAAGCGCGTTGACGCGCTCATCCGTTGGCAAAGTATTATCCCGAAATCGAAATTGAGGCATATCCAAATCTCCCTTTCAGTCAGAACGTTAATATGAACACGCTTTGATTACAACTTTTTTCTTAATAAAGAATGCGCGGGAACAACGATATCCGTGGGAACAGTGATCTTGCTCATAGCATGACGTGCGACGTCTATCTCCTCCATATCCGCATTGAACATCTTCGCGGGAGCAAATTTGATCGGTTCGCGGTTGGGCGCAAGTATCTCCAGTTCATCGGACAGCGTGAAATAGTTACGCTGTGTTAAGTACATAATGCCGTCTTCGCACTTGTCAATGGTCGCGACAAAATCATAATCGCGGATATAGCCGCTGTCGGCAAAGTACTGTCCGCCGTTCGTCACCTCGTTGGGGTTCTGGGAACCGCTTCCCTCGTTTGGGTGACCGTAGAAAAATCCCGTGCAGTACGGACGGTGACTTATCTTGTTCACCTCGTCGAGAACCCAAGCGGGAGGTTTTTCTTTTCGCAGACAGCAGTCCAGCGCAGCTCTGTAAGCGTTGGTGGTGAGCGCGGTGTAGTACGCCGACTTTGCTCTCCCCTCGATCTTTAGGCTTGTAACGCCCGCGTCAAGGAGATCGTCAAGATGCTCTATCATACACATATCACGTGCGTTGAGAATAAACGTTCCCTTTTCGTCTTCGAATATCTTGTAGAACTCGTTGGGGCGCTTTTCCTCCATAAGGTAGTACCCCCAGCGGCAGGGCTGAGCGCATTCGCCGCGGTTGGCGTTTCTTCCCGTAAGATACTCGGAAATGAGACAGCGTCCCGAAAAGCTCACACACATCGCGCCGTGTACGAAAGCTTCTATCTCCATATCATCGGGGATATTCTTCCGTATCGTCCTTATGTTTTCAAGGTCGACCTCGCGAGCCAATACAACGCGGCAAACTCCCATTTTATACAGCTCGAGCGCCGTTCGGTAGTTGACTATGCCCGTCTGCGTAGACGCATGTATCGCAAGGCGTGGAGCGTACTCCTTTATCATCGCGATGACCCCGATATCCGCCGCGATGACCGCGTCCACTCCGCATTCTTCCGCGGTGCGTATAAACTCGGGAAAGCGCTCGGCTTCGTCGTTGGTGGGGACGGTGTTGCAGGTGATGTAGACCTTTACTCCTCTTTCGTGCGCGGTCTGCACAGCTCTGAACAGCTCCTCAGTGCCGAAGTTTTTCGCTCCCGCTCTCATTCCGAACGTCTTGCCCGCAAGGTAGACCGCGTCCGCGCCGTAGTCCAGCGCCGACAGCAGGCATTCCTCATCGCCCGCGGGAGCAAGAAGTTCCGCTTTAATATTACGATTCTCCATTTTGCTGAGCCTCTAACTGTTCCACATAAGCAATATTCTCATTGTGACCCTCCAGTGTGCGCGCCCAGAAGAACTCGCCGCTGCTGCTTGCCACAAAATAATAATAATCAGTATCCGCGGGATAAAGCGCGGCGTTTATCGCGTCCAGACCGGGATTGCAGATAGCGCCCGCAGGAAGCCCCTCGCACTTGTAGGTGTCGTACGCGTCGGTGACCGCCTGCATTTTTTCTCTGTTCGAGGAATTGGTCGCGGGCTTTATCACCTCGTCGATATAAGTGTCGGTGGTGTCAGACTGAAGCTGAGGATAGGTCTCGGGATCGTTTAGACGGTTGTGAAATACCGATGAAACCATAGCCATATTCTCCTCGTTGTTGCCCTCCCACTGAATAAGCGAGGCAAGCCTAATCGTCTCGTCAAGCGTAAGCCCGAGTTCCGCCATACGTGACCGCATGCTTCTCGTTATCTGCGACTCAAAATGATTGAACATTTTCTCCGCGACTCTTTCCGCATACTTTTTCGTATCGAAATTCGGATACTTCTTCATATCATCAATAACGTAAAATTGGTAGGTATCGGGGAAGATATAACCCTCAAGCATATTAAGTCGGTTGGAATCGGCTTCAATACCCTCCTCGAAATCATATTTGTTGAGTTTTGCCTTGTAGCAGGTCTCGAAGTCGACTGCGCGGCATACTAAGTTCTCCTCAAGTAATTTGCCTATCTGCGCGGCTGTCAGACCCTCGGGTATCGCAACATCGACCGTTTTCGTGTATGTTTTTTCGGTTTTCAGCGTCTCTAACAGATCGTTGTAGCTCATATTTGCCGAGAGCGTATAGACACCGTTCAGAAAACCCGACTCCTGCTTGGTGAGTTTCATATAGGTCTTCATCAGCGCCGGCATATCGATGACACCAGCGGCATGCAGATTATCGACTATCTCGTTTACGCCCATGCTCGCGTTTATCTCGAAATCCGTCTGTCTGTTTGGCTTTGCGAGACCCGTTATATCGCGCATTCCCCCGATCACATTTACTGCTGCCATGACTCCCAGTGCCAGTGCGCCGACCGACAGCAGCACTCCGAGGAATATCTGCCCCATCGTACGGGTGTGGTTGATCTGTTTTTTCTTGTGCTTCTTTTTACGTCTGTGAACGGGGTTTTCCGCGGGAAGATAGTCATCCTCGGGCAGCTCGCCGCTCATAGAATCCATAAGGAGCGTTTTGGACATATCGTCCGCGGAATTCAGCTCCGTAAATTCCTCTCTCGGCGTGATACCATGGTGATCGCTCTCCGAAAGCTTTGGCAGCTGTATGCTGTCCATTTCTTGAGTTTTTCCGTAATCCTCTTCCCCGATATTTTCATTATTTTCTAAACGATTTTCATCCATTTATACGACCTCCGTCATTTGCAGAACTTGTTGTCAAATACTGTAAAATTTGCTCTGATATCATGCGGTTCGGCGGGAACCTCCCTCTTAAATCCGCGGTAACAGATTATCACGCTTTTGCCCGCATAACCGCTTAAAAATCTGTCGTAATAGCCGCGGCCGTACCCGAGCCTTAACCCTTCGCCGTCGGCGCAGAGCGCGGGAACGATACACAACGTGTTTTCGTCCGCGAATGCGGGATTGTTCATCGGCGGCTCGTCGATACCGAACCTCCCCTTTTTCAGCTCGGAAACGCTGTTTATGTAGAAGAACGACAGCTCCGTATCGCCGCTCACGGGCAGCGCGACGGGAATTCCCTTTCCGAGACAGTACGCAATGACACGCCGCGTGTCGACCTCAATATCCGTCGACGCATATGTGAACACAGCGCTCGCCTTGTCAATAAGCGGTTTAAGCTGTCGGAAGATATCCTCGTCGGCAGCCGTTTTTTCCACCTTGTTCATTGCCCTGCGGCGCTCGATAAGCTCCCGTCGGAGCGCTTTTTTCAGCTCGCGCATTGGATAGCTGCGCGAACCTTGTACGAGCGCTCCTTGCCACACAGTACGCGGACAAGCTCCAGACCGAATTCAACCGATACTCCCGCGCCCGCGGCGGTGGTGAATATCCCGTCGGTGACTACCTTTTTATCGGAAAGTTTAGCGCCCATCAGAAATTTCTCGTAACCGGGGAAGCATATCGCCTCTTTGCTCTCCAGCAAGCCCTTTTTGCCGAGAATAGACGGCGCGGCGCAAATAGCCCCTATCGGAATATTATTTTTTACGCAGTAGTCGACAGACGCCTGAACCACGGGGTTTGCCTCAATATTCAGCGTTCCGGGCATACCGCCCGGCAGCACGATCATTTGCAGACGCTCATCCAGCTCCACCTGCATATCGGTCATATCGCACAGTACCGGTATGCCGTGAGAGCTTTTCACAGCGTCGTTCTTTATCCCTACCGTCACAACGTCAAGCTCCGCGCGGCGGAGCATATCAATAGGCGCGATAGCCTCCGTTTCCTCAAAGCCGTCCGCTAAAAACACATAAATCATAATCGTTTCCTCCTAAAACTAATTTACCGATACTTGGGCGGATAAGTGTTGTTCGCATACCATTCCTCTTTACTGCCGAATTTTTCGGTATTATGTATCGAAATGCTGCTGTCACGAACGTCGTTTGTATCTGTGCCGCTGTAAATGTCAAACTTCAAGCCCCAATTGGAATTAAAACATTGGTTATCACACCAGAACTCATAAAAATCCCACAGCCAGCCGATCTCCCGCGGCGTTTTGCCTTGACCGCGAACCGTTATTCTCACACTGAAATCGCCGTTATATTCCGGCAAATCCGACGGAAGCTTGTCATTGTCAAGGTCAAACGAAGCAGAAAAGTCCACGTTCTCTATGCCGTGCGGCTCCAGAAACCCTTCCTTTGCGAACTTCCCGATCTCATAGCTCAGTTTTTTATCGTGTAGTTATCACCTGTAACCACTCCATCAAACGCGCTAACAACATAATCAAACCCCTCTTCATTAAAAGTAATGTAAGCGCACGGCTTGATTGTTTCGGGCTTGGGGAAAAAACCGCCGCCTGTAGTATAACTGTATTTCACTTCCTCTTTTTCAATATGATAATTCGGGTGATTTTTTTCACATATCGAATTATTGCCTGCCGAGTTTTAAAAGAGGAATTTGCCATGGCAAAAGATGGTTTTTCCAAAGAACGAAAACCGCAATAATAACGCCGAAAATACTTAAACCGCATATAATTCCGCATTTTAAACGCTGTCTTGACGTCGATTCGCCGCAAAACACGCAGAAATGGCTTATTTTATCTATTTTCTTTGAGCAATGAGCGCATTTCATATATTCATCTCCCGAATGTTATAACAAACTTTTCCTCCAGAAAAACCGGGTGATACGACAATTTAGCCTTGCGCAGTCCCTCCGAGCCGGTATCGTCCTCGCGGTTGATATACTTGTACCTGCCGCCCAGCAACTTTACGAACTCGCGGTTGACAGCCGTGTACGCGCCCTGATATTGGCGGAGCGCCTTTTCGACGTGGACTACAAAGCAGTCCTCCGACGACCTTTCGCCGAACGTGAACGCCTGTACCTCGCCGTTCACGCGGAGCACGCCGCCCGTGTAGCCGAGCTCGTCATAGTGCTTGAACGAACATTCCACGATACAAAGCTCCTCGCGCTTGCTTTCCTCGACCTCGGCGACCCCGCACTTGTCAAGGTTCTCCGCGCGCCAGCGTTCGTTCATCGCCCTGCACTCGGCAATATTATCGGCAGTGAGCGGCTCAAAGCTCCAGTTGTTCTCGTAAAAGCGGTTGAGATGATTTCGCTTGCCGTGATACTTCTTTCCTGCGAGGTTCTCCAGATCCTCCGCAAGATATACGTAGTCGCAGATATCGCGGTCGAGCACGACTTTAGCGTCGGGATATATCCCGGTCAGCCTTTGCGTAACGTCCTTGTTTGCAGTGAGCCTGAGCGGAACTCCGCGCTCGCGTGTATATTCCGTCAAGAGTCCGACTGCGCGTTTGATATCTCCGCTGCCTGTGGGAAACGTAAACCGTATATCGTTCCCCTCACCCTGTTTGCAGAAGTAAAACCCCTCCGCAAAGCAGACCTCGACATTGTAGATATTCCGCCATACGAAATTGTTTCCGAACGTGTATTCGCAGCCGCGGAAGTTAGACTTTTCCAGAAGCTCTCGCGCCATTTCCCTGTCGGATATCTCTACTCTTTTAAATTCCAGTTCAGCCATTTCTTACCAAAGACCTCAACATATCACATATTTTTATGTAAACGTTCTCAATAGGAAGCGGCATACCTCCATCGGCACAGTCGATTATCTGCCAGCCGCAGATATCCGCTGTATACATCGCGCTCTTACGGCATTCCTCCAGAAAACGTATATTAGCTTCGTGAATGTCCTTTTTACCCTCGTCGCCGAGGTAACGGTTTTCAAGTAACCGCTGTGACACCTCTATCGGCATATCCAGATATATCACCATATCGGGCTCGGGCAGTCCGAGCTTGCCGTATTCAAAGTCCACAAGCCAGTTAAGAAATTGCTCATGCTTTTCGGGCGGTATTTTCGTAAGCTGATAAATTGCGTTGGACGTGGTGTAGCGCCCCGAAAGAATCACGCCGCCGTTCTCGTAAAAATCACGCCAGTCTGTCATGTAGCTGATATATCTGTCAAGCGCGTACATCGCAGATGCGGCATATGCGCCGTTGTAGCCGTCACAGGGGATATCCCCCTTGAGGTATTCGCTTATCAGCGCTCCGCTCGTTGACGAATAATTCGGAAAACTGACCGCGCGGCACTTGATGTCGTGATCCTTCAGAAAGCTCTCGGCAAGCTCCAGCTGAGTGGTTTTTCCACAGCCGTCCAAGCCCTCAAGTACAATAACTTTTCCTTTTCCCATAATTTACCTTCTTCCGATCATAATTATACACATATATATTGTACCACAAAATCGTAATTTAGTCAATATTTACGGAAAATTTTCCGCAAAATATCAAAAAACGCTCAAGGTTTTTACCCAAAGCGCTATGCAGCTATTCGCGGAAAAGCGAGTACGCTACTTCTGCACGGCGAAATCCGAGCCTGCGGTAGAATTCGAGCAGCGCGTCCTCGCAGATAACATATACGTCGCTGTCCGACAGCTCCGAGCAGACTGCGGATATCAGCCGCCGAGCATTGCCTTTTCCGCGCATTTCGGGTGTCGTCGCGACCTGCGACAGCAGCGCCTCGCCGTTGATATTGTGCTGTATCGCCAACACCGAGTCGTTCAGCGCACGGAACGCGGAAACTCCGTGACGTATCTTATGCGACATATCGAGATACCAAGGCTCATATTCGATATCAAAGGCGGTTTTCAGTACCGTATAAACGTTATCAAGCGGCGGCTCCGTTTCGATATCGTATGGTACCGCATTACCTTCAAAACGCATTACATTTACCCTTTGCGTACAGCACGGCAGCAGCGCGGCAAGCTCCTTTCCCGCGTTCTCCGAGCAGAATATCTCGGAAAATCCCGAAAACGTCAGGAACTCCGCAAGCTCCCCGAGGTCGCATTTTCCGTTTTCGGACAACACAAAACTGCCGTTCAGTCTGCCGAGAAACGCGCAACCCGCGCGGAATTCCCCGACGTAAAAGCAGCAGAAATCGTATTTCAGACCATAAGAAACCAGAAGCGCGCGGATTTTCTGCGCTTCTATCCCGTATTTCGGGAGCTTGCTCATCTCTCCGCCGGTCAGAACCCGTCGTATCATAGCCCGCCGACAGCCAACAGCATATTCTCTGCAAGCGCCTTGACCGCCTCAAAATCGCTCATTTTGATAACACATGACGGCGAGTGCAGGTATCTGCACGGCACGGATAGCGCACAGGTGCGCACCCCGCCCATGCTGACGTGGATAGCGCCGCTGTCGTTTCCGCCTGCGACAAGCGTCTTGGTCTGTACGGGAATACCGTTCGCCTTTGCCGTCTCGAACGCCAGCGAATACAGTCCGCGGTCGTACACGGTGCCCCTGTCCATATAAGATACCACCGCGCCATTTCCGAGCTCGCAGACGCGCTTTGCGCCCGACGTTCCCGCAATGTCGCAGGCTGTGGTGGTCTCGATAACTATTGCGATATCGGGATTTATCGTGAACGCCGCAGCCCCAGCGCCGCGCGTTCCGACCTCCTCCTGCACCGTGAACGCATACCACGCGTCATATTCGGGGTCGCCGTTTATCATATCCATCATGATAAGACAGCCTGCGCGGTCATCAATAGCTTTACCCTTAACAAAACCGTATCCGAATTCATAGAAATCCGCGTCAAAGTAGGCATAGCTTCCGCGGGGAGCGAGCTTTTCCGCTTCCTCGCGCGAGGAAGCTCCTATATCTATATACAGCTCGCCGAAATCGGGCATTTTTTTACGCTCCTCGGACGACTGCTGATGAATAGCTTTAGTCCCTACAACTCCGAGTTCACCGCTTTCCAACACCATTCCCCTACCGAGCGCGACGGCGGGATTTATGCCGCCCACCGCGTCAAAACAGAGAAATCCGTCCTCGTCAATATTGGTTATCATAAAGCCGACCTCGTCCATATGCGCAGCGAACATTATCTTGTGCTCAGGCGTTTTTCTGCCCTTTTTGAACGCGATAAGGCTACCGAGATTATCCGTAAAAACCTCGTCGGCGTGAATAAGTGACTTTATAAACTCACGAACTCGCCCCTCATCTCCCGAGGCGCCGTTCAGTTGACATATCTTGCGAAGTCTCTCAACCATTAGCGTCACCTCCCGCATACGCGGCAATAAGCCTTGCCGTCGCCGAAATATCGTTCAGATCGACCGTCTCAACCGAAGTGTGCATATAGCGTATCGGGAACGATAATGTACAGCACTTCGCGCCCTTTCCAACAACGCCGATAGCGTCCGCATTAGTACCCGTCGAAGCCGGCATTATTTCCTCTGTGAACGGGATATTTTCGCTTTTAGCAAGCTCCCGCAGAGCGTTGGACATTCCCTTGTCAAGACAAGCGGAAAAGCCAATCATCACGCCGCTGCCAAGCTTTGCGGTCTCTTTGGGATCGCTGTCGGGAGTTCTGCCGAACGACACGTCGACGATAAGCGCCTCGTCGGGTTGAATACGGAACGCCGCCTGTTTTGCGCCGCGCTCACCCGTTTCCTCCTGTGCCGAGAAGCAGACCGCCAGATTATACTTCAGCGGCTTGCCATTCAGCATATCCAGCGCCTCCAGAATAGCGCATACGCCGCTCCTGTCGTCAATTGCGGAGGCGGAAACGATACCACCGCAAAGCTCGCGGAAACGCGAATTTACGGTCACGCGGTCGCCGAGAGAAATGACTTCCTCCGCCTGCTCCTTGGTCATTCCAACATCAATGGAGATATCGCCTATTTCGGGAGTTTTGTTGTTTTGGGAAACGTGCGGCGGGAGCGTGGATACAACGCCCTTGACCGTTCGCTTTCCGTGAACGGTAACGGACTGCGCAAGATAAGTCTTTATATCGGGAGAACCGCAAGCACCTACGCTTAAAAAGCCATTATCATCAATATAGGTTACGATTAAGCCCACCCTGTCGATATGCGCGTCGAGCAGCAGCGTTTTAGCGTTAGGGACGTCGCATTTCACATAGCCCGAAACATTGCCGAAATCGTCAACGGTCACGTTTTGCGCATAGCACGACAAAAGCTCCGCAGCCTTTGCGGATGCGGAAAACTCGTCGCCCGAAACGCCGATCTCCTCCGTCAGCGCTTTTAAAGCCGCTTTAATATCCAAATCCGTTCACCTTCTATTTAAGAAAATTATTTCTGATATCGCCGAGGTTGAATTTATATCCTTTATAATTCATCGTCTCGAGCTTGTACATAACAATCTCGCGCGGAAAGCCGAGATTTGCCGCCAAAGCGTCTATGCTGCGGCAATAAGACAATTCCTCAATGAGCGTCTTATCTGAGATCAACACACACGCCGCAAACAAATTCGCCTCGCGCTCGGTCTTGTCGCTGCTTAAAAACAGCGTATTCTCACGGATACCGCCTACGGAGAGTTCCCGATGCAGCATATCGTGACCCAGCTCATGAGCGCAGACCACCGCCGCGGTAACTCCGTCAAGCTCATCGTTGACAACAATATATCGGCTGCCGTTCTCGCAGATATAAAATCCCTTAAGCCCACCGAGAATGCGCCGCCATACCTTTGCGCCTGAGTTTTCGGCGGTCTCGAAAATGTTCCGTCCGCCGAATTCCTCAAGTACTTCCTCCGCTTTTTCAATAATGTGGCGCATTATTATTTACCGTTTTTAAGAGAATCCTCGTAAATTTCGGTAAGACAGCGCATAAGGTTGGATTTATCCTCCTCGGAAAGGGAGTTTCCCGCGAGCAGTCCGCGCGACTGCACTAAAAACTTCATCGCTGCGGTCGGGTCGTTTCCGCGGTCGGTGATTCGCTTAATGAAATGTTCCTCAAGGGTAAGCTCCATATCTATGTTGTCGTCGGCTAGGAATTCGGGAGTTACGTCAAGTTCTTTCGCTATCCTCTCCAGAACGCTCTTTCTCGGTCTGCGGGTATCGCTCATATAGTAAGCGAACGCACGGTATGTAATACCGACACTTTCCGCGAAGTCAACTCTTCTGATGCGCTTTCTGTTGAGCAGGATATCCAGCTTTTCGTTCATTTTCATAGTTAAACCCTCCTAAAATATGCCCTTTTTTCCATTTTTCGGGCATTCATACTTATATTATAACAGTGAACACCGATTTTGTCAAGTACTCACGGAAAAATATTTATATTCACAATCGCGAATATTATTATTTTTATTGATTGTAATTTTGCTGATTTATGTAAAAATATTTAAAAAAATGAATATAATAGAATATTATTCGTTTTTGTGAATAATATGACTTGACAATTAAAAAAAATGGTGTATAATAACTATTGTAAATATTTTTTCCAAAAAGGAGATTTTTATTATGGCACAGGAGATCAAAAAGGTTATTTTAGCATATTCGGGCGGACTTGATACGTCCATTATCATTCCATGGCTGAAAGAGACATACGGCGGCTGCGAGGTTATCTGCGTTGCGGGCAACGTGGGTCAGGACGCGGAGCTTGATGGGCTTGAGGAGAGAGCCAAGAAAACGGGCGCTTCCAAACTGTACATTGAGGATATTCAGGATGAATTTGTAAACGATTTCGTTTTCCCGACTTTGAAAGCGGGCGCAAAGTACGAAGGCTATCTGCTCGGTACTTCCTTTGCGCGCCCCCCTATCGCGAAGAGACTTGTCGAGATTGCGAAGAAGGAGAACGCCGACGCTATCTGCCATGGCTGCACAGGCAAGGGCAACGATCAGGTTCGCTTTGAGCTGACGATAAAGGCGCTCGCTCCCGAGTTGAAGATCATCGCGCCATGGAGAATTTGGGATATCAAATCGCGCGATCAGGAAATTGATTATGCGGAAGCTCACAACGTTCCGATCAAGATCAACCGCGAGACCAACTACTCCAAGGATATGAACCTCTGGCACCTTTCGCATGAGGGTCTCGATCTTGAAGATCCCGCTAACGAGCCGCAGTACAACAAACCCGGTTTCCTTGAACTTGGCGTATCTCCCGAACAGGCTCCCGACAAGCCCACCTACATCACTATTCACTTTGAAAAGGGTATCCCCACCGAGCTGAACGGCGAGAAGATGGACGGCGTTAAGCTCATCAAGACCATTAACAAGATCGGCGGCGAGAACGGTATAGGTCTGTTTGACGTAGTTGAAAACCGTCTGGTAGGCATGAAGTCGCGCGGAGTTTACGAGACCCCCGGCGGTACTATCCTCTACCACGCTCACGAGGTTCTGGAGACTATCTGCCTTGACAAGGAAACTCAACACTACAAGGCGGGTCTGGCTCAGAAGTATGCGGATATCGTATATAACGGTCAATGGTACACTCCCCTGCGTGAGGCAATGGACGCGTTCGTCGACAAGACGCAGGAGACCTGCACCGGCGATGTCAAGCTCAAACTCTATAAGGGTAACATAATCAACGCGGGCGTAACTTCTCCGTATACTCTGTACAGCGAGGACTTCGCTTCGTTCGGCGAGGATGACGTTTACGATCAGAAGGACAGCGCGGGCTTTATCAACCTGTTCGGTCTGCCTATCAAGGTCAAGGCTATGCTCGACGCGGAGAGAAACAAGTAATATTTTCGGACAAGTTTTTTCATTCAAAGCGGGAAACGGCTTTCCCGCTTTGATACGTTTTGGATATAACGGAGAATACTATGGATAACTTCGCTAAAGTGATCATCACACTGCTTGTCGCGCTTGCTGTGATCAATATCATCTATGATATTATACGAATGATACCGCTGATAAAGCGGCTTCGCGAGATAAAGCGCGTACAAAGCAACGCATATGTGATAAGCGTTGAGGGAGAAATTCTGGAATTATCCGATGAAAGACTGAACCGCTGGGATACCAAGTATAAGCTCAAAGTATACTATGAGGTAGGCTATGAAAAGTTTTACAAAGACATTGTTTTTATAAACAAACAGGCTGTGCGGGTCGGGCAGAAGATAACGCTGCTGTGCGATTCCGATGAGCCGGAAAACGCGATCGTTCAAGCGGGATATGAAAAGGATATGCTGAAAAGCTACATAGTAAATCTTATCATCGCCATAATATGCGTGATTATTTACTTTGGCGGATATATCTGGGAAGTACAGCTCGAACTTAATGACTGACGGAGGTTTTTTGATATGGCGATGATGTGGGCGGGAAGATTTTCCAAGGAGGTTGACAGCAAGGTAAATGCTTTCAACTCCTCAATAGCGTTCGACGCGAGAATGTACAAGCAGGACATAGCGGGCAGTATCGCTCACGCGACCATGCTCGGAGAACGGGGCATAATAAGTGTGAGCGATTCGCTGGAGCTTATCGGAGGCTTAAAGGAGATACTCGCGGATATTGAGAGCGGAAAGCTGGAATTTGACCCCAACGCCGAGGATATCCATATGTTTATCGAAGCGGAGCTTACAAAACGGCTCGGCGACGTGGGAAAGCGGCTGCATACCTCACGTTCGCGTAACGATCAGGTGGCGCTCGATATAAGGCTGTATCTGCGCGACGAGATAAAAGAGATAAAGGCGCTTATAAAGCAGCTTATAGAAACGCTCTGCAAGATCGCCGCCGAGCACTCCGAAACAATAATGCCCGGGTATACTCATCTGCAAAGGGCGCAGCCCATTACGTTCGGTCATCATCTGATGGCTTATGCGCAAATGCTGCTGCGTGATCTTGACAGGCTGAACGATACTGAGCGGCGTATGAACGTCTGCCCTCTCGGAAGCTGCGCACTTGCGGGAACGACCTACAATATCGACCGCGAACGCACCTCCTCCCTGCTTGGAATGAGCAATCCAATGGCCAACTCGCTGGACGGTGTTTCTGACCGCGATTTCTGCATTGAGCTTGCGAGCGCGCTTGCTATCTGTATGGTGCACTTGTCGCGTTTCTCCGAGGAAATCATTATGTGGTGCTCGTGGGAGTTCAAGTTTATTGAGCTTGACGACGCATTCTCTACGGGCTCGTCGATTATGCCGCAGAAGAAAAACCCCGACGTTACCGAGCTTATCCGCGGAAAGACCGCGCGCGTTATCGGCGACAATATGACTTTACTCACCATGATGAAAGGTCTGCCGCTTGCGTACAACAAGGATATGCAGGAGGACAAAGAGGCTATTTTCGACGCGGTGGACAATATCAAACTCTGTCTTGTAACGTTTATCCCCATGCTCGACACCATGCGCGTCATCAAGGAGAATATGCGCGCCGCGGCGGCTAAAGGTTTTATCAACGCTACCGACTGCGCGGACTATCTCGTCAAAAAGGGTATGCCGTTCCGCACCGCGTATAAAATTACGGGCGGACTTGTGGCTCTCTGTATTTCCAAGAACACCACGCTTGAGGAGCTGCCGCTTGAGGACTACAAGCAGCAGAGCGAGCTTTTCGAGAACGATGTTTACACGGCGATAAGCCTTGATACCTGCGTCAAAGAACGCAAGTCGTTCGGAGGTCCGTCGCCCGAGAGCGTTCTCGGTCAGGTCGAATTTGTTAAAAAGTATCTTGAAGGTTTGTAATATGGATAAATACGTATATATGTACGGAATGGTAATGTCGACCGAGGCTTTTTTACTTGATGGTGAATTTCCCAAAGCGGACGGATATGGCGAGATAAAAGAAAAATATCATCACGTAGGCGGAGAAACGGGAACCGCGGCGGCGGTACTGCTTTCACTAGGCTGTAATTTAAAGCTCGGCGGAAGCCATATAGGGAACGCTAACCGTGATATCATCCGCGGATATTTCTCCGATAAACATGCGGATATATCTGAACTTTTGGACGAGGATTTTGACGGTATAATCGACTACGTCATTATTGACAGGAACACGCGCACCTGTTTCGGCGAGTGGTCTAAGCACTTCGGACGCGAAAAGCCTTTTTACGAACCGCCATCGGAGGATTCGATAAAAAATGCCGAATGCTGCGGTATCGACCCGTTCTTTTACCCCGAGATTTCCTCGGAGCTTTGCTGTAAATACAACAAGCCCTACGCGACTATTGATTGCGCTTATGACAGCGACATTCATAAGCATTGCGCGATAAACGCGATATCACATCAGTATCTGGAGTGCACCTACCCCGACAAGAGCCTTGAGAAGCTTTTCACGCTGTACACCGACAATACCGACGGGCTTGTGATATTCACAATGGGTGAAAAAGAGCTGCTCTACGGACGGCGGGGACAGCCGCCCAAGCGGTTTAAGCCCTACTCTCTTGACATAACTTCAACATTGGGCGCGGGCGACAGCTTCAAGGCGGGAACGATCTACGCGCTGTATAATAGAATGAGCGACGACGATACGGTAAAATTCGCGAGCGCTGTTGCGGGGATCGCCTGTACAAAATTTCCGATCCCGCTCAAACCTCCGGTATTATCCGAGGTCAAGGCGCTTACAGAAACGAGGAATGACAAATGACTAAAATATATATTGACGGACAGGAAGGCACTACGGGGCTGAAAATTCTCGAGCGCTTTAAGGGCAGAAACGACATCGAGCTGCTCCGCATTGACGAGAACAAGCGCAAAGATAACGACGAGCGCAGACGCATGATAAACTCCTCCGACTTCACGTTTCTTTGTCTGCCCGACGCGGCGGCGCGCGAGGCAGTTGCAATGGCTGACGATAACGTCCGCATTATTGACGCTTCGACGGCGCACCGAACCAACCCCGATTGGGCATACGGTTTTCCCGAGTTAGGTAAGGATTTCCGCGAGAAGATCGTGAAAAGCAACCGCGTAGCCGTTCCGGGGTGCTATGCGAGCGGCTTTGCCTCAATGGTGTATCCGCTTGTAAAGCTCGGAATTATGCCCGCGGATTATCCCGTTTCGGCTCATGCGGTATCGGGTTACAGCGGCGCGGGCAAAAAGGCTATCGCGGTCTACGAGAGCGCCGACCGCCCCACGGACTTCGACAGTCCGCGTCAGTACGCGCTCACACAGCAGCACAAGCACCTTCCTGAAATGCAGAAAATATGCGGTCTGAAGTACGCTCCCTCGTTCAATCCGCTTATCTGCGACTTTTTCAGCGGAATGGTGGTTTCTCTGCCGCTGCATACTCGGTTATTGACGAAAAAGTACGGCGCGGACGATATCCGAAAGGCTCTGGCCGAATACTACGCGAATTCTTTCTTTGTAAAAGTAATGCCCGATGGCGAGCCCAAGGACGGCTTTATCGGCTCGAACAATTTGAGCGGAACAAACAATATGGAAATATTCGTTAACGGTAACGACGAACGGCTTATAATCTGCTCGAGATTGGATAACTTAGGAAAGGGTGCAAGCGGTGCAGCTGTTCAGTGTCTTAATATTATGATGGGCATTGACGAAAAAACGGGGCTGCTTTAATGACTTACGAGGAAATATTGAAACACTGCCTTGGAAAAAAGGGAACATATCAGGACTGCCCTTTCGGAGATGAAACAATTTGCGTCAAGGTCAAAAATCGAATATTTGCGCAGCTCTTTTTTCTTAAAGGCAAGCCGATGTTCACTTTTAACGGCGATGCGCTGACCGGAGATCTTTACCGCAAAATGTACCCCGATGATGTGAAAAGAGGGTATCACTGTCCTCCTGTCCAACAGCCGTATTTTAATACCGTTGATCTTAACGGCAGCGTACCCGACGAGGAAATACTGCGAATGATAGACAGCTCCTATGAATATGTGGTGAGCAAGCTTACGAAAAAGCTTCAAAAGGAATTGGAAAACGAATAATGAGAGGTTTTTAAAATGGTTAAATTTGAAAATTACGAGTTTGTGGACGGCGGCGTTTGTGCCGCGGAGGGCTTTACCGCGGGCGGAGTTATCGCGGGTATCAAGGCGGGCAACACCACAAAGCGCGATCTGGCTATGATATACTGTGCCGAGCGCTGTAAGACCGCCGCGCTGTTCACCTCGAACAAGGTAAAAGGCGCGCCTATTATCGTGTCCAAGGAGCACTTAAAGGACGGCTACGCTCAGGCTATTATCGTGAACAGCGGCAACGCGAACACCTGCAATCCCGACGGCATTGAGATAGCCGAGGAGATGTGCGAGCTTACCGCTCAGGCGCTCGATATCGACACGAACGACGTACTCGTAGGCTCTACGGGCGTTATCGGTCAGAAGCTTGATATCAAGCCGATACGCATTATGATACCCACGCTTGCCAAGTCGCTCTCGATGAAGAACAGTGGCGACGCGGTGGAGGCGATAATGACGACCGATACGCGCAAAAAGGAGATAGCGGTCGAGTTCGAGCTTGACGGCAGAAAGTGCCACGTCGGCGGTATCTCCAAGGGAAGCGGCATGATAAACCCGAATATGGCGACTATGCTCGCGTTTATCACAACAGACGTCGCTATCGCGGGTGAGCTTCTCGAAAAGGCGCTTCGCAAGGTGAATTATCTCACCTACAATATGGTGAGCGTCGACGGTGACACCTCTACCAACGACACGCTGATACTGATGTCCTCGGGGCTTGCGAAGAACAGCGAAATTATCTGCGAGGACAAGAACTACGAAATATTCGAAAATGCTCTGTACGCGGTTATGATGAACCTTGCACGTGAGACCGCGCGCGACGGCGAGGGGGCTACAAAGCTTATCGAGTGCATAGTAAACAGCGCTCCGAGCGAACAAGCGGCAAGAGCGGCGGCGAAATCGGTAATTTCGTCAAATCTTGTAAAGGCGGCGCTGTTCGCGGCTGACGCCAACTGGGGAAGAATTCTCTGTGCGCTGGGATATGCGGACGCGGATTTCGATATTGAAAAGGTCTCCGTTGAGCTGGCAAGTGCAAAGGGAAAGCTCACGGTCTGCGCGGAGGGTGCGGGTATCGCATTCTCGGAGGAAACCGCTGCGGAAATTCTCTCCGAGGAGGAGGTCAAGATACTCGTAGATCTTCACGACGGTTTTTACAACGCCGTTGCTTGGGGCTGCGATCTGACGTTTGATTATGTTAAGATCAACGCGGAATATAGGACTTGATCGTTCAAAAAGCTAAAGAGGTACGGAAAAATGCGGATAGATTATGATGTAAGAGCAAACGTGATGATAGAGGCTCTGCCCTATCTTCAGAAATACAACAACAAGGTAGTCGTAGTGAAATACGGCGGCAACGCGATGACCAATGACAAACTCAAACACGCCGTTATGGAAGATATCGTTATGCTGTCGACGGTCGGTATCAAGGTCGTGCTGGTTCACGGCGGCGGTCCCGAGATAAACGATATGTTAAAGCGCATCGGCAAGGAGAGCAAGTTCGTAAATGGTCTGCGCTACACTGACGAGGAAACCGTCGATATCGTGCAGATGGTTCTCGCGGGCAAGGTAAACAAGGACTTGGTTTCCATGCTTGAGAGCCACGGAGGTACGGCAATAGGCTTGTGCGGTCTGGACGGAAATCTTATTGAGGCGGAACAGCTTGATCCAGATCTCGGCTATGTAGGCGAAATAAACGCTGTAAATCCCAAAATCATTCAGAACGCGCTTGACAACGGCTATATTCCCGTTATTTCCACGGTAGGGCGCGGCAAGGACGGCACGGTCTACAATATCAACGCGGACACCGCGGCTGCGCGTATCGCCGCCGAAATGGGAGCGCCGTCGCTGATCCTGCTGACGGATATAAAAGGATTGCTTGAGGACAAGGACGACGAAAACACTATTATCCGCACGGTCGGCGTGAGCGAGGTTCCATTCCTCAAAAAGCAGGGTATAATAACGGGCGGTATGATACCGAAAATAGACTGCTGTGTTGAAGCTGTCCGCCGCGGCGTTAAGCAGGCTAATATTATTGACGGACGTATTCCGCACTCCATTCTTATCGAGCTTTTGACCGACATAGGCGCGGGTACTATGATCATTGCGTGAGGTGATTGTAATGGGAACGATCGAACAATTCAACAAATATGTAATGCATTCCTACGGCAGATACGCCCTTGTTATGGACAAGGGCGAGGGCCGTTGCGCCGAAGATGAAGACGGCAAGGAATACATAGATTTCGGCTCGGGAATAGGCACGAATTCTCTCGGATACTGCAACGAGGATTGGGTGAATGCTGTCTGCGAACAGGCACACAAGCTCCAACATACCTCCAACTACTATTACACCAAGATTCAGGCGGATTTCGCCAAAGCGCTCTGCGAAACGGCGGGTTACAACGATATGTTTTTCGGCAACTCGGGCGCGGAGGCTAATGAATGCGCTATCAAGATTGCGAGAAAGTACAGCTTTGACAAGTACGGCAAAGGTAAGCACAACATCATCACGCTTTTGAACTCCTTTCACGGCAGAACGCTTTGTACGCTGTCCGCGACGGGTCAGGACGTTTTCCACAACTACTTCTTCCCTTTCGTGGAGGGATTTATCAACGTCGAGGCGAATAATATCGACGATCTCCGCGCAAAGCTCGACGATACCGTATGCGCGGTGATGTTCGAGTATATTCAGGGCGAGGGCGGAGTAATGCCGCTGGATAAGGAATTTGTCGACGAGATATTCAAGCTTTGCGCTGAAAAAGATGTGCTGACCATCGCTGACGAGGTTCAGACGGGCGTAGGCAGAACGGGTAAGTTCCTTGCGGGTGACAATTTCGGTCACAAGGCCGATCTTACAACGCTTGCTAAGGGGCTTGCGGGCGGCGTACCTATCGGCGTGTGTCTGTCGGGAGAAAAGTGCGCAAACGTGCTAACCCCGGGAACTCACGGCTCGACGTTCGGCGGAAATCCTATCTGCTGCGCGGGCGGTCTGGCGGTGCTGGACAAGGTCAACTCCGATGGTTTTCTTGGAGAGGTCGCCAAAAAGGGCGAACATATCCGCGAGAAGCTTCTGCAAATTCCCGAAGTGAACAGCGTTTCGGGAATGGGCTTGATGATCGGTATCGAGCTGAAAACCAAATCCGCAGCGGACATTGTTAAAGCGGCTCTGGGAAAAGGCTTGCTGCTGCTTACCGCAAAAACAAAGGTTCGTCTGCTGCCGCCGCTTACTATTACCTATGAGGAGATCGACAAGGGACTGGCGATTTTGACGGAGGTGCTGAAATGAACAAATGGTACGACGAGGAATACGGCTTCACTATCGAGGTAATCGCCGTTTCCCACGACAATAAGACCGAGGGTCATTGTCGAAACGGCGATGAGGTTGGCGATATTTACAGTTGCACCTACGACTGTCCCGTAAACCAAAACGGGCGCGGTTTCTGTCAAAAAACGCTGCTGTATCTGTATCCTATGCTTGAGGCGGTACGCAGCGGCGGCGACCTGCGGAGGATAGGCGGCTTCTCACCTCTCGGGAACGTTTTTAACGATCCGCACGTTAAGGAGTTCGTTTGCCCCGACGGTGTGGTGACGTTCAGGCTCACCGCCGAAAAATTAAGCGGTGAGAATTTTCACATTGGCGGCTTTTATAAGGAATAGCAAGGAAAGAACCAAAATGACAACAAATAAAATTGAAAAAAACATTATATCGTGCGCTGTGATTGAAAGCTCCGAAAAGGTTATCACCGACCATTAGTCCGTTGTTGATTTGCTTATTAAGTGTAAAATACGATATCGACACGAAAAATATCGTTATTTCAAAGGAGCTTGTTACCGACGTTTTATTCTAAGTACCGGTGTCGCGGGTGAGATCCTGCAAAAGTTTGTTAATTACGGCAGAGATATTTTCTTTGCCACTTCAAAAGAAGAACAATAGATATGCTGACAAAAAAACTGTATAGGAGGGCAATATGTCCGAGCTTACCGCAATGATGAACATAGGCAAGGAGATGGCGCGAAAACTGACCTCGGTCGGGATAGATACTCCCGAAAAGCTGATAGAGCTTGGCTCAATAAAAGCGTTCCGAAAGCTCAAGGAGGTGTATCCGAATGTGTGTCTTGTTCACCTGTATACGCTTGAGGGCGCGATTTACAGCACCGAATACAACAGACTTTCCGAGGGCAAGAAAAAAGAGCTGAAAGCGTTCAGCGACTATTTGAAAGGAGCAGACAATGACTAAGGTGATAATGGTCTGTGGAAAGATATGCAGCGGAAAAAGCACATACGCCGAACAGCTGCGCAGGGAGAATAACGCAGTGTTGCTGTCGATAGACGAAATAATGCTCGCTATGTTCGGGCAGTATGTCGGCGAAATGCACGACGAATATGTTGCGCATACGGAGAAATATCTGTACGGGAAATCGTTGGAAATTGTTGGCAGCGGGATAAACATTGTTCTCGACTGGGGAGTGTGGACTAAAGCCGAACGCGCCGAAGCCCGGGAGTTCTACAAATCACGTGGCATTGACTACGAACTGCATTATATCGACGTATCGGACGAGGTATGGCGCGAACGTATCAACAAACGGAACAGCGCAATATCAAATGGCAGGCTTGACGCGTATTATATCGACGAAAACCTTGCCGCGAAATTCGGGGCGATATTCGAGCCACCCAACGATGAGGAGATCGACGTGCGGATATCTGTTAAGGAAGAAGAAAAATGAACATAAGAAAATTGACTATCGCCGACTACGACAAGGTTTACGCGCTCTGGCTGTCTTGTAAGGGAATGGGTCTGAATAATCTTGATGATTCGCGCAATGGCATAGAACGATTTCTTAAGCGAAATCCCGAAACCTGTTTTGTCGCTGAAAACAGTGGAGAGGTTATCGGCGTGATAATCGCGGGAAACGACGGACGGCGCGGATACATCTACCACATCGCCGTAAATCCCGAATACCGCAGAAAAGGCATTGCAAAGGCGCTTGTAAACTCCGCTCTTAAAGCTCTGCGCGATCTCGGAATAAACAAAACCGCACTTGTGGTTTTTGAACGCAATGCCGACGGAAACGCGTTCTGGGAGAGCATAGGTTTTACCTCCCGCGATGATTTGGTTTACAGAAACAAGGCGTTAACGGAAATAATTAGGATAGACACATAATTTCCGTTTATATAAACACACTGAAAGGAAAAAATGATATGAAGCATTTATTGAAGCTGCTTGATCTCAGCACCGAAGAGATCATAGACATTCTGAACCTTGCCGATCAACTCAAATATGAGCAGAAGCATGGTATCACTCACCACCATTTAAAGGGCATGACGCTCGGAATGATCTTCCAGAAGGCATCCACGAGAACTCGCGTTTCGTTTGAAACGGGTATGTATCAGCTTGGCGGTCACGCGCTTTTTCTGTCGTCCAAGGAACTGCAAATCGGACGCGGCGAGCCAGTTCAGGATACCGCGCGCGTTCTGTCGCGCTACCTTAACGGCATTATGATCCGCACTTTCGAGCAATCCGAGGTCGAGAATCTCGCCGAATACGGCAGTATCCCGATAATCAACGGTCTTACCGATTTCTGTCACCCTTGTCAGGTCTTGGCTGATTTGCAGACTATCCGCGAGTACAAGAACAAGCTCGACGGTCTGAAATTCTGCTACATCGGCGACGGCAACAATATGGCGAACTCGCTTACCGTTGGCTGCCTAAAGGTCGGCATGAGCGTTTCTCTCGCCTGTCCCGAAGGCTATCATCCCGATCCGCAGATACTTGAATTCGCAAAGGTTTACGACAACTTTAAGCTAGTTGCCGATCCCAAGGAGGCTGCTGCCGACGCGGATGTTCTTTACACCGACGTGTGGGCGTCCATGGGTCAGGAGGGCGAAGCCGAAAAGCGCAAGCTTGCGTTCAAGGGCTACCAGATCAACGACGACGTGATGAGCGTTGCCAAGCCCGACGCTATGGTGCTGCACTGCCTGCCTGCTCACCGCGAGGAGGAGATCACCGCCAAGGTATTCGAGCAGCACGCCGCCGATATCTTCGACGAAGCGGAGAACCGTCTGCACGCGCAGAAAGCGGTAATGGTACGCCTGATGGCTCCCGAAAAATAAGTTACGGCTTAATAATAAAACCCGACCGCGGAGAACGTGGTCGGGTCGATTTATTTTTGCCCGTAGTAGGCATTTTCACCGTGCTTGCGGAGATAGTGCCTGTCAAGGAGTTCTTTCTGCATGGGGCGTATCTGCGGATTTATGCTCATGGTATGGTAGTTCATAAACGCCGCCTCCTCCAGTACAACCGCATTGTGAACCGCCTCCGCGGCGGTCTTTCCCCATGTGAACGGACCGTGGCTCTTGACAAGCACCGCGGGAATAGTCAGCGGGTCAATGCCATTGAATGCCTCAATTATCACCGTGCCTGTTTCCTTTTCATATTTACCGTTGATCTCGTCGGGGTTCATCGCTCTTGTACACGGTATCTCGCCGTAGAAGTAGTCGGCGTGGGTAGTGCCGAGGGGTTCAATTCCCCTGCCCGCCTGCGCGAACGACGTCGCCCATCGACTGTGCGTGTGGACGATACCACCCACGTTCTCAAATGCCCTGTACAGCGCGAGATGTGTCGGCGTATCACTCGACGGTTTGTAACGACCTTCGACAACTTCGCCCGTTTCCAAACTCACCGCGACCATATCCTCGGCGGTCATTTCCTCGTATTCCACACCCGACGGCTTTATTATCATAATGCCGCTCCCCCTGTCAACAGCGGAAACGTTGCCCCATGTAAACGTTACCAATCCGTATTTAGGGAGCAAGAGATTAGCTTGAAGTACTTCTTTTTTTAGTTTTTCCAACATTTTACATATCACCCGTTTCGGCAGTGTTAAACAACTCGTCATTTGTCATAACGTCGTTTTCATATTTGTAATACCTATTGTTCCGCTCAAAATAAAGAGCAGTTCCGTTGAGTGACGTACCGTACGGATACATCCCCGGAAAACGTTTCGCAATATTCTCTGCGATCCTTATATCACCGAAAAACAAATTGTGAAGTCGTTTACACCGTTACAGCCATAACACAGCATATCGTTTTTCGGAAATTATCCTATTGGACATATTCGCAACAGTGTGCAGTCCCTTTCGCCCACACCACTCTATATCGCGCTTGTAAAGCTGTTGTCCCATTTCCGAGATTATCATTTCATCGCAGTCCAAAGTAACACGCACGGTATGTAATCCGTTACATATCATAACAAACGCGCGGGAATGTCCGTCGGTAAGCGTGAACCGCCCATTTCCAAAATCATACACCGGAAGCGGCTCATACTCGCCGGCCCTTGCGGTATCAAACCACCGACTAACACCCTCCAATTTTTCTTTGCAAAGACACAATTGACTTATTCCAAGCTCGGATAAACCAATAGTAAAAATCTGTCTTTTCATTTCCCCAGACATCTCTCTGCGTCAAGACCGCCAAGATATCGTATCATATATTCCTCAAAGCCGCGCGTTCCCTTTTCGTTCGGGAGCACCGTTCGCTTGCCCATATCCGAGAACACCGACGCTTCAAGCCACTCCGCAAGGGACCTTCCACCGCTGTTGACGGAATACGCCGCCAACAGCGCCATTCCCCAAGCGCCGCCCTCGCCCGCCGTTTTCATTACCGAAACGGGAGTATTGAGCGCGTCGGCGAGGAGCTGTTGGGCAACGCCTTCGACCTTGAACAATCCTCCGTGTCCAGTGAATGTATCAGCGGTGACGTTCTCTCGCTTGAACAGTATGTCCATTCCGCAGCTTAACGCCGCGAACGCCGAATACAGCTCGGCGCGCATAAAGTTCGCAAGGGTCATCTTGCTATCGGGAGTGCGGAAGTACATGGGTCTTCCGTCGTCAACACCTATAACGGGCTCGCCTGAAAGGCAGTTGTACGCTGTCACACCGCCGCAGCCGATGTCGCCGCCAAGCGCTTTTTTATACAGCTTTTCGTACAGCTCCGACTTGTCGGAGGCGATACCGAACAACTCCGCGAACTCACCGAAAATGCCGACCCAAGCGTCAAGCTCCGAGCAACAGTTGTTGCAGTGAACCATCGCGACGGGAGCGCCGTCGGGAGTTGTCACAACGTCTATCTCGGGATAAACGCGCGACAGCAGCTTTTCAAGCACGAGCATTGAAAATATCGACGTTCCCGCGGATATATTGCCCGTTTTTGGCAGCACGGCGTTGGTCGCGGTCATTCCCGTACCCGCGTCGCCCTCGGGCGGACAGAACGGTATACCCGATTTAAGATCTCCGTCGGGGTCAAGGAACAGCGCGCCCTGTTCGGTAAGCTCCCCGCACCGCTCCCCCGCCGTCATAACGCTCGGAAGAACGTCCGCGGTCTTGAACGCTATACCCTTTTCGTTTAATATCTTGTCAAGCTTGGCGAGCATTGCAGTGTCGTAACAGCCGCCGCTTATCGGGAACATTCCCGAAGCCTCGCCGATACCGACCGCACGTTCACCCGTCAAAAGATAATGAATATACCCCGCTAAGGTGGTTATGTGAGCGATATCCGCAATATGCGGCTCGTTGTCGAGTATCGCCTGATAGAGGTGCGCAATGCTCCATCTCTGCGGAATGTTGAATCCAAACAGCTCTGTAAGCTCCCGCGCCGCCTTTTCGGTTGTTGTATTTCGCCACGTTCTGAACGGCACAAGCAGGTTATCATTCTTGTCGAACGGCATATAGCCGTGCATCATAGCCGAAATACCGACAGCGCCGATATTCGCAAGCGTCACATCATAGCGCTCACTTACATCGTTTTTTAGGTCGGCATAGCAGGCTTGCAGTCCACTGTGGATATCTTCGGACGAATACGTCCAATAGCCGTTTTCGAGGCGGTTCTCCCAAACGTGAGAGCCGCCCGCGACAGGCGTGTAAGTGTCGTCGATAAGCGACGCTTTTATACGCGTAGAGCCGAGCTCAATACCGAGGAACACCTTACCCTGCGCAATTTTATCCTGTATTGTCATCTGCTCCCCCGTCACTTTTCAAACTTGAACGACTTGAAGTCAAAGTCACTGCCTGGCAGGAAAGTAAACGATACTTCGCATTTGCCCTTGATGCCGCTAAGCTCAAACCGCCGCTCGGTATACTCCTCCGCGCCCGCGAACTCGCAAAGCACGCGAGTTTCGGTGTCGCCCTTGAATACGAGGTGGATACTGTTCACGGGAAGCTTGGACTTGCCAGTTATGATCACCGCAGACGGAGTGCGCTCGCTGAAATCAAACGTACCAAATTCAAGCACTACGTTGTTTCCGATACCCGTTACGTCGTCCGTGTTCCGCGTGAACTTGTCGCCGTAAATGCTGTCGCAGTCAGCCGAGCATATCTCAGAGAATTCCTTGTCGGGCTTTTCAAAGCTGAAGCCCTGTACGTGATAGCCGTCGCCCGAGCGCATTACAAGTGTGTGTATGCCCTTAAGCTTTTTCGTCAGCTTGAAAGTGTTCGGGATATAGGTCAGCCATTGAGGCTGCTCGAAATAGGTGAACTCGCCGATAAGCTCTCCGCCCTCGCTGGGTATTCCGTCGTAAAAGCTTATTTTTACGGGCGTGGAGCAGTTTGCGTATATCGGAACGGTAACGGTGTCGCTGCCGATATTGCCAAAGTCGACGTTCTCAAATCCGAACCAGCTGTCCTCGAACGCGAACGCCGCGCCGCGCTCGATACCGTTGCCCGCGTTGCCGCTCTGAACCGTGAACAGTCCGCCGATAACAAAATCATACGGGTTGAAGAACGCCGAGCCGAGCCCCTCGCCTTTAAGCGCGAGCGGCGTAACTATGTGATATTTGTCCGTGCCGTTCTTGCAGAGTGCGCGCAGGTAAAATTCGCCGTCGCCGTTGCATTTTACGGTAACAATGCCGTTCTCGACCGATACTATCTCCGCGAGATTGGACGGTATTCCGAGAACTGTGGTTATCCTGTACTCGATATCGTTAGCATAGGAAGCGTTAGCGGGAAAAACCTCGGTCTTGAACGCGATTGTTTTCCTGTCGGGCGTGAATGTGCGGCTATCGCTCGTGAACGAAATTTTTCTTACGGGGATATCGTGCTCCTCATCGGGGCAGTCCGCGGCGGTGTGCACGTTCTCGGTCAGCGCGGATATTCCCTCGCGAGCCTCGGCGGCGACCGCGTTCAGCGTTATCTCGCTGTCGGGCAGAGACGGCGAACTTACCTTGACTCGTATTTCGCCCGCCTCGGTCTTTGCGGCGATCATTGCGAGCAGCTTGCCTGAAAACAGTCTGCGCGACGTTCCCTTGTACTGCTCGTAGTCGGTGGAGTCACCGTTGTCGAGTCCCACTAAACGTCCAGCGCCCTCAACGCTTACGAATACACGGTTGTTGGCGTTCGCGACGAACGCCCCGTTCTTATCGAATGCGGAAATATCTACGAATATCATATCCTCGCCGTTCGCTTTAAGCTCGGTCTTGTCCGGAGTGAGCTGTATCCGCGCAGTATCACCGAACGAACGGCACACGTCGCGCGCTACCTCGCCGCCCTGCTCATCATAAGCGACCGCAACCAAGTCGCCCTCCGCGTACTCAATAACGGCGTCAAGAGTGAGCTCCTTACCGCGCATATGGTCAATCTTCCTGTCGGCAATAAGCTGACCGTTGAAATAGAGCGCCGCCCAAGGAGCGTTTGTCGTCACGCGCACATCGATCTTCTGACCGTCAATGAAGTCCCAATACGGGAAAATATGCACAAACGGAGCGGTTTTGAAATCCGTCCACTCCGCGCGGAAGATGTACGCGCCGTCTTTCGGGAAGCCGGCGGTGTCGTACTGTCCGAAGTAGCTGTTTTTGGTGGAATACGGTGTCGGTTCGCCGATGTAGTCAAATCCCGTCCAGATGAACTGTCCTGCACTGAATTCGGCATCGCGGTCGGCGGTTATACAATATTCAACATTTTTCGCGCCCCATCCCGTCGTGCAGTTGCCAAGCGCGGAGCATTGCTCGTCGTCGTCCGCGAGAACGGACTGCGACAGCGGAAAGTGATATATTCCTCGGCTGTGAAGTACCGAAGCGGTCTCGCTGCCGTAAATGCACCAATCGGGGTATGCCTTGTGATGCTCGTTGTACAGGCGCTCCGCGTAGTTGTAGCCCGCGATCTTGAGGATATCCGCACACTTCTGCGCGTTCTCGCCTTGCATATAGTTCGAGCCGATAGTTACATAGCCGTTTGAGCGGTAATCATGCTCGCGTACCAGACCCGCAAGCAGCGAAGTGACCTCCTGTCCGCGGTCATCGGCGTGGGTATCGTAAATTTCGTTGCCTATACTCCAGCCGATAAGGCACGGGTGATTGCGGTCGCGGCGTACCCACGAGGCTACGTCCGTGCTCACCCACTCGGGGAAAAATCCCGCGTAGTCGTAGTCGGTCTTATGACGCTCCCACATATCAAAGCCCTCGGAAAGCACCAGAAAACCCATTTCATCCGCAAGCTCCATAAGCTCGACAGCGGGCATATTATGGCTTGTACGTATCGCGTTTACGCCCATTTCACGCAGTGTGGTCAGCTTTCTCGCAAGCGCCGTGCGGTTCATAGCCGCGCCGAGCGCGCCGAGGTCGTGGTGCTCGCAGCAGCCGTACAGCTTGACGTGTCTGTCGTTCAGGAAAAAGCCCATGTCAGTCGTAAATTCAACGGTACGGAAACCGAATTTGACCTCCTCGCAGTCAACGACCTCACCGCCGCGAATAACCTCGCAAATGCAGGTGTAGAGCTTAGGCGCGCTGATATCCCAAAGCACGGGGTCTTTCACCTCGATAACGTCGGTATTGACCGAATACGAACAGCCGTTCCTGCGGACAAGCTCGGGAATTCGGCCCTTGTCAAACGCGCAGCACGGTGAGGTCTTTTCCGCGAGCACCTTATCTCCGTCCATTATTGTGCGGCGAATCGACAGCTCCGCGACAGAAACGCCCTCGGGACGCTCCACCTCGGCTGTCACCGTCACCGCGCCGTCCTCGGTGCTTATATAGATACCATCGTTCACGAGATGGCATTCATTATATTGCTTAAGCCACACTTTGCGGTATATTCCTGCGCCGGAGTACCAGCGTGTGTTCGGACAGCGGTAGTCGACGCGCACTGCTATCAGGTTTTCGCCGTCGTTCAGATAATCGGTAATGTCGAACTCAAACGTGGAGTATCCGTACTTCCACTCTCCGACAAGCTGACCGTTCACATAGACCTTACTGTCCATATAAACGCCCTCGAACCGCAGAGCAGTGCGCCCGTTCTTTTGCATTTTCAATATTCTCCTGTACCAGCCCGTAGAGGTCTCGTACAGATCCTTTGTATTGTAGATAAGCCAGTCGTGCGGAATATCCACCCTTGCCCACTTTAAATTATCCGAATATTCGGTATCTATCGGATTTTTTGAAAACTCCCAATTATCGCATAACAACGTCATCTTGCTCATAGCTTTTCCCTTTCGTTAACGAAATTTTAAGAAACCGGTAATCTTTTCAGAATCGCCTTACTATATTTTACAATATTTATTTGGAAAATGCAATATAAAAACAAAATAAAAAAGCCCAACAGATGATACTATCGGACTTTTTTTTGATATTAAACTACATTAAACCAACATATTCAGCAAATGTCCCATATTCTGCTGCATATCCACCAAGCCGACATTGAAGCGCTCATCGGTGTGCTCCTGCGGCTTGTCACGCGTGACGGTCGTCGTCTCGCCGCCCGCAACGTAGGTATCGCCGCACTCGGGGCAGATACCGTGCTTTATAACGACGCTCTGATATACGACATCCTTACCCTCGCGGTCCGCCTTAGCCTGATTACGGTTAACGTGCTCGTACTCGTGACCGCGTACGGCAGCCTCCGCGCCGCCCTTGCCGATCTTCGCCGCAGACTTGAACGAAACGCCCGGGTCGTCCGACTCGTCCTGATACTTGCGGTTCTTACAGGTCTCGCACTCGCCGTTATCCTCCTTCGCCCTCATCTTATCAAGGCGTTTTTGCAGATTGTCGATACGGTTTTCGAGCTTGTTTATCTTATTATCGAGAAGCTCCGACTTGCTTTGCCCGTTTTCCTTTTGATACTTGTCGCGCTCTTGCTCGAGACGGCTTATCGTGTCTCTTAGATTGCTTTCCGAGCCTATCTCCCTGCCCGTTCCCGAGGATACCGAATAATTAAACCCTCCCGAATTGCTGAAGCCTATCGCCGACGCTGCCATAATATCACCTCACATAATTTCGCGGAAATTATTCTTCTTATTATTATAGCACACATTTCGCAGATTGTCAACAGCTTCACGCATTTTCTCCGAAAATTATCCCCAGCATCCGCTCGGGGTTGTCGAGAAATTGTTTGGTTATCTGATAATGCTCGGTCTGCTTGTAGCCGACCGAGCATATGCCATCTTCGGAAAACCGCAGTATCTCCGCGTTCGGGTACGCCATAAGTATCGGCGAATGGGTAGCTATGATAAACTGCGAGTTATTCTCAGCCAAACCCTTGATTAGTCCAAGCATGGTAAGCTGCCGCGTGGGAGAAAGCGCCGCCTCGGGCTCGTCGAGAATATACAGCCCATTTCCGAAAAAGCGGTTCCGAACAGTCGCGATAAAGCTCTCTCCATGAGAGCACGTGTGAAGCGAACCGCCATAGCCTCCCGATATCAACGGTGTGTCGCACGGTATCTCGTCCAGATTATCAATGTAAGTCGCGGAGTTGTACAGGCTCTCCGCGCGGAGGAAAAAACCGTCCTTATGTCGTATAATTCCTCGCGAGAGCGTTATGTAATCGTACAGCTCGGAGTGTGTGTCGCGCGTGGAAAAGCTGAAATTCCTCGAGCCGCCCTCCGCGTTAAAGCCTGCCGCAAGCGCTATCGCCTCAAGGAGCGTGGACTTCCCCGTTCCATTTTCGCCGACGAAGAACGTCACTCCCGAGTTAAATACCAGCTCACCGCGCTCCACGATCCATTCAACTGCGGGAATATCGTTGAGGTAGCTCTTTTCGGGCAATTTACCATGAAATTTCACGCTTTCAATGTACTTCATGATTTTCTGCTCCTAGACATGACCGCGCCTGTCGCGAGGAATATCACGAACACCGCGATATTCACGCAGACGATACTCGCGCCGCACGGAGTGTCCGCAATATACGAAATGAACATTCCGATAACGAACGTAGTCACCGAAATAACCGCCGAGCATATCGTTACCGATTTAAAGCTCCTGAACACCCTCATTGAGCAGAGCGCAGGAAATATTATCAGGCTTGATATCAGCATACTGCCCATAAGCCGCATTCCGATAACGATCGTTACCGCCGTAAGCAGCGCTATCAGCATATTGTAAAGGTTCGCGTTTGTGCCCGTCGCCTTGGCAAAGCTCTCGTCGAACGTTATGGCGAAAATCTTCGTGTAAAAGAATATGAACATCATCAGCACTGCAAGCGCGAGTATAACGCTTGTGACAACGTCGCCGCTGCTGACCGAGATTATGCTGCCAAAAAGATAGCTGTTTATGTCGACATTCATTCCGCTTGACATTGAGACCGCCATAACTCCTATCGCAAGCGCGCTTGTGGAGATAAGCGCTATCGCCGCGTCACCCTTTATTTTCCCGTTCGAGGATAATCTCAAAAGCAGGAATGCCGCCAGTATCACTACGGGGATAGCGACAGCCATAGGCGCTAAATTCATTACCGTCGCCACTGCGAGCGCACCGAAGCCGACATGAGAAAGCCCGTCGCCGATCATCGAATAGCGCTTTAGCACAAGGCTTACCCCGAGCAGCGCCGCGCAGAGCGACACCAGAACGCCCACTATCAGCGCCCTAACAAGCACTGGCGCGGAGAACATTTCAACAATTATCTCACCCACGTACAGCACCGCCTTTCATAAACGCCGCAGCATCGCTCGCCACAAACTCGTGAAGACTGCCGAAAAACCAGTTATCCTCGGTCATGCAGAGAATATGGCTCGCGTATTTCAGCGCCGCCGTCATATCGTGCGTTACCATAATCACAGTTACGCCAGTTTTGTTAATGCGGGAAATAAGCTCGTACAGCTCCGCAGTCACCATTGGGTCAAGCCCCGAAACGGGCTCGTCGAGCAACAGCAGCTTTTTCGTTGCGCAGAGTGCCCTTGCAAGGAGTACGCGCTGCTGTTGACCGCCCGATAATTCGCGGTAGCTGCGTTTTTTCAGATCGGTGATACCCAAGCGCTCCATATTCTCGGCGGCAATTTTTCGCTCCCTCGACGAGTAGAACGGGCGTATCCCGCGCGAATTCAGACAGCCCGAGATGACTACCTCGGACACGCTCGCGGGGAAATCGCGCTGAGCGTTGGTCTGCTGCGGCATGTAGCCTATCTCGCGGCGGAGCAGTCCGTCGCCGAACGTTATCGAGCCGTCCACAGGCTTTTTCAGCGACAGCAGCGCCTTGACGAGAGTGCTCTTTCCAGAGCCGTTCTCGCCGACAATGCAAAGGTAGTCGCCAGAATTCACCTCAAAGCTCATATCTTTGATGACCGTCATATTTTCGTATGACAGTGTTAAATTTTCGGTTTTTATAAGCGCCATTTTATTGATCCAATCTGTATAAAAAACTCTCGTAGTCCTTGACGTAATAACGAATATTCGTCCGTCCTTTTTTGATCACCGTGTGACCCTCCGTCTCGAGCAGCTTTTTCTGCTCCTCAACGCCGCCCGGGTATTTCGGGTTCAACTCGCCGTTTGCTTTGAGCGTTCTCCAGTACGGGGTCTTGTCGTCAGAGCGCTGAAAGCTTGCCCATGCCGCAATCGAGCAGAATATCCCCGCCGTTATCGGATCGGTAAAGTCAGCGTCGTTCTGCGCGGCAAAGTATTCGCGGATATCTCCGACGGTTATCACCTTGCCCTCGGGAACGCGTCGCATTACCGCGTCATAGTCGAGCGGCGGCGCAAAATACATTCTCCTGCCCCCGTACTTCTCGATACTTTTTTCGTCCGTGATTTCCACGATCTTCGGCATATCCTTGCCATCTCGCAGCATTGCGTTGAAGTCCTTTTTATTTTCGTTTGCCATAATTCAACACCTCCGCGCTTATTATATCGCATTACGATACCAAATGCAATGAGACGGTTTTATTTTTTATAAAATTCCGCAAAGAAAAACAAAGGCAAATCATTATTTTTGGTTACACCGTCATAAGAAACAGGCTCGCAGACTTCTTTCAAGGTTAAGCCGTGTTTCGCGGCAGAATTAAGGTAAAATGACAGCGGGCGGTGAAAATGCGCCGTTCCCCAGAATTCATTTGTCAACCTGTAACTGCTTATATAACGCTCCATTGCCTTTGCGTAACGATAACCTTTTTCATCCTTCAACCATTTGCAGTCATAAAAACACGGGTGAACTATTCCGAAATAAAAAACGCCGTTTTCTTTGAGAACCCTCGCACACTCCGAAATAACACGCTCCGTGTTTTCAATATCCATAAGCACCTGATTTGAAAATACGATATCAAAGCATCCGTCAGCAAACGGCAGCGACTTTTCAATATTCGCGAGGGTAAAATCCAAGTTTGGATATCTTTCCCGCGCTATCGCTATCATCTTTTCCGAGCCGTCAACACCGACTGCGTCCGCACCGCTACGTGTGAAAAAGTCTGTATACCAACCGTAGCCGCAGCCTAAATCAAGCACGCGCTCACCATTCAGCCTCCGAAAACGTTCCTCAATAACCGACTTATTGCTGTCGGCAAATTCAGACCTTTCCTGATCTTCGGAAAATGCTGCGGCGGCATTGTCCCATTGCTGTATAACGTCCTGCATTTTAACCTCCGATCTTATGCGAATTGTAAAACTCCTTAAGCTCCGCCTTGCGCTCGGCGGGGATATCGGTTTTCTTAATGCCGCGTATAGCTCCCTCCAGCGCCAGCAATCGGTGAATACACGCGCTGCTGTCTATCGAATGAATTTTCAGCCACGCGTTTTCCGCACCCGTCCGAGCTAACTGCTCCGCGGTCTCTATACCGACGGCGTTCAACTGCTTCTCGACTACCTTTCCTATATTCGGTAAATATGCTAATTGTCCCATGATTATCCTCAGTTCGTCAACACGCTTTGCAGCATTTTATAATTCCGTTCCATAAGTGAGACATAGCTCTCCCCTGCTGCGAAATCGTCCGCCGTGATGTTGTGGCAGGTGTGAAATTCCGAAACTGACATCCCGTTTTCGTCCGCGAGAGTTTCCGCGAGCTTGCGGTTGGACAGCTCAATACAGAACACAGTCGGCACAGTATCGCTCTCGGAGAGCTTTTCGGTCAGGAACGCGACTATCTGTGCGGACGGCTCGGTCTCGCTGCCGCACCCCGGAAAAGCCGCGCGGTATTTCAGCCCGTATTCGCGGAAAAAGTACAGCAGCGGAAATCTGTCGCCGAAAATGAAATAACGCTCCTCGCCCGACAACAGCTCTGTAAATTTTTCATTTAAGGTGTTTATTTCATCAATATACTCCCCCGCTGCGTTCTCGTAAAGTGACTTGTTATCGGGAGCGAGCATAACGGCGGTGTTTAGTATATTCTCAACTATCAGCACGGCATTTTTCGGCGAAGTCCAGATGTGCTCGTCGTATTCCCCATTCTCGTCATGGTTATGTTCATCGTGGTCTGCTCCTGCAATTCCCTCATGATCCTCGGCAATAGCCTCCACCGCGTCCATCATCCGCAGAGCGTTCACCCTGTCAGCGGATTTGAGAATATTCTCCACCCAAGCGTCCGACTCGCCGCCGTTGTAAATAAACAGGTCGCAGCTGTCTATCTTGACGATATCACGCGCGGACGGGTCATAGGAATGGCTCTCAGTGCCAGGCTTCAGCAAAAGGGTAATGTCCGCCGTATCGCCAAATATACGTCGCGCGAAGTCGTATGCGGGAAATATGGTCGTCACTATCCGCAGTTTGCCGTCGGACGGCTTCTCGGAGGATAACGAACAGCCGCCAAGCAGCATTATAGCCGCCATAACGGGTATTATCAAACGTTTAAGCATTGTCCGTCTCCTTATCAAAATTTATTCCAGCGCAGTCGCCGCACAAGCCGTAAATGACTGTCTTGCCTATATCGACAACAAAGTCGTGACTGCTCTCGATATGCCGCTTCATATCCGCCATAAACCCACAGTCCATATGAATAAGCCTGCCGCATTTTTCACACTTAAGGTGAAAATGCTTTTCACATTGCTCCGATTCGTTGAGCTGGTAGCATGACGCGTCTCCGTCAGTGAAGCGCTTCAACACCCCCTGCGTAGCGAGCTTGGAGAGCGTTCTGTAAACGGTCGCCTCGCCCGAAGTAATCTCGCCGCTCTTGATTATCTCCTTTGCGGTGTAGCATTTTCCGCGGTGCTGATTAAAAAACTCGACTATCTCGTCACGCTGCTTGGTTTTATAGACGTTGTCGCTCAAGATATGCTCCCCCTCTCACAATTTGATATTGACTATCATTTTCAAATTATATCATAAATTTTAAAAAAAATCAATAGTTTTTATTGATTTTTCTGAAAAAAAGTTGTATAATGGAATTGTAAATATTGGGCATTTTGCCCAAACTATAAATTATTTTACGGAGGAAACTAAAATGGCTGAAATTCTCATCGAAACGTCGGCAAGACACGTACACGTTACAAAGGAGACCCTTGAGGTGCTTTTTGGAAAGGGCGCGGAGCTTACCAAGAAAAAGGATCTTTCTCAGCCCGGTCAGTACGCGAGCGAGCAGAGAGTAACCGTTGTAGGTCCAAAGAAGGAGCTTGCGAACGTTTCTATTCTCGGTCCGTGCCGCAATGCCGATCAGGTAGAGCTGTCGGCTACCGACGCACGTTCTATCGGTCTTGATATCGCTATCCGCGAGAGCGGTGATATCGCTGGAACTCCAGGCTGCACACTTAAAGGACCTGAGGGCGAGGTAATTATCAAGGAGGGCGTTATAGTAGCTAAGCGCCATATCCACCTTACTCCCGAGACCGCAGACAAGCTCGGCGTAAAAAATAAGGACATCGTATGGGTAAAGTGCAATTCTAACGGCAGAACAGCAGTTCTCGGCGATGTAGTAGTACGCGTAAGCGAGAGCTTTGCCGACGCTATGCATATTGATACCGACGAGTCCAACGCTATCAGCGCAACTCCCGGGCTTATGGGCGAGATCGTTAAGGAGCTGTGATGGGATTATTTTCCAAATTTGAGCAGCATCATAAAAAAGATCCTATGCAGCGCGTTCTCGAGAGCCTGCATGGATGTCTTGAAACTAAGGACGAGATAAAGGACGGAAAGATATTCTGTCCCGAATGGAACATCACGATAACGCCCGAGATCGATCAGCTTGAACAGCAAATGGCGGTTCTGAACTTCTACATCTCCGCTCCCGATTGGGAAGAACCGCTGTTTGAATGCTGCGCGGGAATGGGCAAGGATACCGACGCCGCTATCGGAATGGCGACCGGTTCGTTTCTGTTCGCGTTTATGCAGGGGATCGCGTTAATGAGACGCGGCGAGGACGAAGTGCCGCTCGAAAGTGAATTCGTGGGGCATACCCACCGCTGGAGCGTTTACAAAAGCAACGTTGTCGGGACGGGTGAAAGCACGGAAGACGACGATGACGCAAAGGCTGTGACATCCGTCTATTGGAACTTGCTCAAAGAACATATCGCGAAGCGTCTCGGCAATCAGAAAATGTGCTATGTGAAGATATACGCGGCAAAGGCTGTCGGAGCGGACGGCGAACAGATAACGGGCGAGTGCCGTATCAACGACGTGCCGAGCGACGAACTTGGTGCACTTGTTGGCGAGGTCGCCGCTAAGTGGAGCGTTCAACAGTTCGCTTCACAAAAGCAGTTTTTCTTCATAAAGCAAGATTCCGAAACGGTTCTCCCTTACCCTTACAGCGTAAACAAGATCAACGTATTAAGGGAAAAGGTAAGGACGGCGCTAGAGCTGTTCGGCGGTATCCAAACACAGGAGGATTATGACACTCTCCCGGATAAGCTTCTCGCCGTGCTAGGCGACAAAACGCTTACCGAGGAATGTTTCTCGTTCCTTCCCGAGATATGTGCCGAACATGCTTTTGGACAGATAACATTTTCCGAGGAGCTGCAATTCTCGACGAACAGCGGGCTTGTAACCGTTTACAAAAATCAGCTCGCGGACTTCTATCCGCTTGGAAATCTGATGTTCGGATTGTTCGATAGCGGAGTTTTCGGCGAACAAACCAACGACCTGTACAGGCTGCTGATAAGTCTGAGCTCGATAGGCAGCGGTGTTCAGCAGCTGCGCGAACAAGATCGCGAGCTTGAGGACTGCCGAATGGCCGCGTTGATATTCAACGTTTCCGAGGATTTTGAGATACGGTAAATATTAAAGGCTATGCTTAGCGGCATAGCCTTTTGTTATGGGGTGATCTTATATATCCGCGCGGCGTTTCCGTATAAAACACCTTGCAGACTATCCGACGGGATATCCAACGACTTGATAAAGCCGATATGCCGCCGTTGGTAGCAGCAGCCGTAATCCGAACCGAAAATAAAGCGTTCGGGCATTTCGTGAATATATCGCTCCAACACTGCCGCGATCGATGGGCATTTTTCGGGCTCGTCGGCGACGGACGACAGATCAAAGTATACGTTAGAGCAACTTTTCAGCGTTTCAAAGCATTCCGCGAGCTTCGGATAATAGCAATGGCAGCAGATAAGCCGCACATCTGGATTTGCGGCAGCAGCGGCTTTTACCCTTTCGGGTGCGGCGTACTGCGCGTTATCCCAACCCGAATGAAACAACACGGGAATGTCATACTCTGCGGCAAGACCAAAAATTGGTTTCAGATCGCCGCAGTCGATATATATCGGCTCGTGACCGCAATACAGCTTAATGCCTACGAAAAATCCGCGCGTAAGATATTTTTTCAGCTTTTCGAGCTGCTTCCCGTAACTTATGTACGGACTTATCCCCGCGACGACGAATACATTCGGGCAGTCCGAAAACAGCTCCGCACAATCGTCCATAGAACCGATCGAGCTTTCCAACTCCGAATCGGAGATAACGATTCCTATATCAACGCCGTTCGCCCTAATATCGGACAACAGCCGCCGTCTTTTGCTGTCAAAATCGGGCTCACCGCTTGGCAGGTGCATATGTGCGTCAATTATCATTTATCCTCCCATGAATGCTTGGTCTCGCGGTTGACGTTTAACCGTGCGCGGCGGAGTATCTTCCTTGCCATCATTTCATCCAATATCTCGAAGTAGCGCCGCTCAAACGCATCGTAGTCGTAGAAGAAAAGATCGTCGAATTTAACGTTGCACAGCGGTGTAATAAACCCTTTATATTCGCAGTAATCGGGCTTGGGGTCATACCAGTCGGCGTAGAGATAGCCGCGCCAGTCCTCGCCGTGAGCCGAAATCAACATTTTCTTGTTGACATTTTCGGCAGGCTCAAAGCATTTCAGCTCGTAACCGTCATCGGCGTCCTCAATGAAAATACGTCCGCACTTCGGACATTGATAGACATTACGGTGAAGCAGCCGCATTACCTCAGTGGCTATGTCGATCTTGTCATTATGCGGCTTTTCCCCCTTCTCAAGTATCTCCCAAAGCTCCTCCTCGTCTTGATCGGCAATCAGGCACGCTTTGTAGGACAAGCAGTCGGATGTGTCATGGATATCGTAGCCGCAATGGCATAAAAAGTGCATTATTCTCCTTTCATACGCTGCTTTATCTTGTCGAATTCAACAAAAAACTCCGTTCCATGTTCGTTCTTTACAACTACGCCGTTTTCCTCGAACCGAACAAACCTAAGCTCCCAGCATTCCTCATACTCGGGGTCAATAAACTCGTTTACACTTACAAGGTACGGATCGAAGTTCAGCGGCTTGGAGAAATCGCCGACCATAACGTTGGACGGTCCAGCCCAGTAACAGCCGCCGTAAGTGATAAAGTTCGTGCGCGGGTCGTAGTGGATATCGGTAATTATGAATGATTCGCCGAAGTCCCAGTCCGCGTCGTGCTCGCAGCCCTCGGGAATGTAGTGGTATACCTCACCACTGTCAACGTCGAGATAGCTTATCCCGTAAAGGTCGATGTGGAACGGAAAATAGCGGTGTCCGTTCGAATGACGGATAATGTCGAAAAAGGTGTGCGGATTGCTGTACGAGGTGGAACGGTACCGATATTTCAGCCCCTCCCCCGTCAGCTCGCAGACCGCAAAACTTCTGACCTTGCTGTCACGGTGCGAATAATTTTTAATGTTCAGCGTAAATTCGTCAAACTCGTGCGTTTCCTCGTCATCAAAGTATTTTTCGCTTTCAATATAGGCATAATCATCTAAACTCTTAAGCCACATTGCGTACATATTGCGCCGCGACATTCCGCGGTATTTTTTGGGGGTTATGCCAACACGCTTGCAGACGAACACGATATCGCGCTTTTCGCCGCCGATATTCAACGATAACTTCACGCTGTACAGTTCGCCGTTCTTGGCGATATCCAGATCGTCGATTACCGCGTCCGCGCAGTCGTCAAACTCCCCGAAATCTCCTTCGTCAAAGGAGAGCGTAAAATACTTGATATCGCCTACGGCAAACTCTCCGTTCAGCACAAAGGAGCGCTCTCCCCACCTCTCCGTGTCAATAATCCTGCAGCCCTTTAAATTCAGCTCGGAAAGACGCTCCGTGACCGTTTTCATTCGGTCTCCTCCAGCTCGTCCTCGTCCGGCTCGGCGCTGTTGGTGTTGACTACCTGCGACGGCGTGAGCCAGTCTCCCGTGATACGGCACATCAGCCGCGCGTCGATATACGCCTGCGGCAGCGTGAGTATTGTCTGACCCTGATAGCTCCCCGAGCGGGTAAGCTCAACGACCAGCGCAACGTCTGGTCTGCTCTCGTCCTGCAACGCCAGAGGAAGCATAAGCGACATGCTGTCCCTTTTCGGGAAATACGACGGCACGGCGGTCTTGTAGTTCCACCGAACGCGCTTTCTCGCAAGCTCTATTGAGTCCTTGAGACGGTTCTGTATGCGCATAAACAAACGGCTGTTGTCGCGGATTATATTCTTGAGGCGAGCAAACATCTCGTCGCGGCGCTCGCGCTCCTCGCGGTCGTGTCCGCACGCTCGGATGTCCTCAACGAGCTGACGAGCCTCTGCGTTGTCGAAAAACTGGTCGTACAGGAATTGGAGCGGCAGGCGCTTTATGTTGTCGATGATGATGTGCTCAAAATCGGTGTGGAGTTGCTTGGTGTGGTCGAAGAACAAGTCCTCGTTGCGCTTAAAATAGGACGGCGGCAGCGGCAGCGGATTGAAATAGTTGACGAGCTGCTTTCCGAGACCGCCCGAGGCAGCCGTACAGAAACCGATAAACTTCCATTCCGTACCGCTGTCCGGGTCGTTGGGCAGAAAGCACGCGTAGATATCGTCGTAATGATTGTCCGCAAGCCCCGTATTGAATGCGGCAAACTGCCTGTCCTGCGAAATGCACACCTTCTTCTCGCGCATAAGGCGGCTGAACGTGTACTTGATGTATTGCATTAATATCTGATGGTTCTTAATAGGCGCGCTGCTGAAATCCCATTCCTCGTCGACTGCCTTTGCCGCAAGCTCGGTGAGGAAATTCGACCAGCTCCCGAGGAACGCAAAGCTCTCGAGCTGTCTGCCCGGGTCGTTGAAGTGAGCGTTCCTGTCATGCGGAACGGTGTCGACGTAATAGAGAAACCACTTTTTGCCTTCGTAAGTGCTGGGCTTGAGCGTAAGTTCTATTCTCGTGCCGTCCTCCTTGAGATACCGCACGGGGAATATCAGCTTTGTATCGTGAATACGCACACTGCCCTCGGCGCGGGCACGGTCATAGTCCTCCGAGATGCTGCGCACAACTATCGAAAAATCGACTTTCATTCCCTTGTCGTGCAGATATTTCTCCAGTATTCCCATAGGCTTAATAGGCAGGTTGCAGAAATCGGTCAGTCGGCCCCCGGGTACGGAATTCACGTCGATGCTCTCCGTTACGCGGCGGACTGGCTCGGGGCTTTCGGTATAAGTGCTTACGGTATCGCTTTCACCGTTGCGCGGGATAATGGTTATCATCACCTGCGGCACTCCTCCGAGCACCGTATCCTCCATTTTCATAAACCCAAGCTCCGAAAGAAATTCCTTCATCTTGAAAAATCCGTACTTCGATCTGTCAATGCCGCGGTCGGATAAAAACTTGCTGACTGCCGCCATGTGGTACTGCTTGTTGCACGGGAAATAATCCGTCAGCATTTTGTACAGCATATCCTTGTCCGTCTCGGGTATCGAACCCGTATGCGGCGGCTTTCTGTATTCGGGAGCGGAGGTGCGGTATATCTGTGTCTTGTCAAACGCGAAATACAGGCTCTTTCCTCGCGGACTTAAATTCTTGGTTATTATGCCGTTTACCAGAAGTCCGTCGGGACAGTAGTCTATCGGGAACGTATAGCGCTCACCGAAAAAATTAAGCTTGCCATTGGTCTTTGCCTCGTCGAATTTACGATATATCTCCTGCTTCATCTGCTGAACGGTATAGCCGTTCGCGAGTATCTTTGTCAGCGCGTACAGCGATTGCTGCGTCATTTCAATTATATCGTCGTTTAAAATTATGCTTCCCGAGCCGAAAAAGCTATCGGCAGGATGCTGTGTGTCAATACTGCTTATCATGTTTTTTTCTCCTGTTTGCCATCTTCTTATTTCGATAAATTCATTATTGTTGTCATCCTGAAAAGAGAACATTTCGGAAAAGTCCTCCGCAAATTCCCTAAATGAGCCGTAACCGAGACGATTGAGAGAATAACCGTTCGTCACCAGCCACTCCCCCACTCTCAATACCCGATACAGTCCCGGGTCGGGAAATTGCTTCATAATACAGTTATAAAGCTCTGTCTTTTTTTCGTTTGTCAACATTTTATACCTTTCATTCAGGTCTCTGCCTGTGACGTTTCTTTGGTTTCCTCGGTGTAGTCCTCAAGATCCTCGAGATAATCCGCATCGTCCAGATAAACATAGTTTACCTCATCCGCGAGCTTGCTCTCGGACTGATCCTGCGCGTAGCGTCCCTCTACGGCGAGATCAAACGAGTGGAACTCTCCCGAATTCTTGAAGTAAAAATTCGTGACATTGATACCCATTATACGGTATCCGTCCAATATCTTCTTACAGTCGGCGGCGAACGTCTTCTGCGAATTGTATGCTCCCGCGAACTCAACAGTGATGTTAACGTGATCGTCCGTGGACAGAGCGTCAACCCCCTTGGCTTGTCCCGAGCCGTCGGGATTAAGGTCGACCTCGACCGTGATATCCGCGATATCCGCGACATATCTCAGCTCCTTGTAGCTTCTGTCGTATATCTCCGCCTCGATTGTGCGGTTGTTATACTCCTGCTTGTCCTCCTTGTAAATGCCGCTGAGCTTAACGCACATAAAACAGCACCCAACCACCAACAGAGCCGAAATGACAAGGCTCGGGATATTTATGCGGAAGTGTCCGCGCGTCATGAGCTGGTTCAACAGCAACTCTATACCGACAAGTACCGCGCATATCGGCGACAGCTTAAGCGGGATCATAAAATCGGGTGCGGGCGAGAAAAGACAAACTATCATCACAATACCGAGGAAGATCATTATCAGCCCCAGCGACACGAATCCCACGCCCTTCTTAACTATAGTCGCGGCGACGCGTTCCGCCTTGTTACGCGAATTCTTCTGCCGCTCGTGCATTTCCTTGGTGCGCTTTTCAAGCACCTCGTCAAGCGCGTCTAGCAGCTTTTGGTTCTGCTCGTCCATTTTTCGGTTCTGTTCGTCCAATTCCGCCTGCATTCTTTCGGCGGCGGCAGTCTGCTCGGCATACGCGCGCGCCTCCTCGGTCATAGCAGCCGCTGTCGGTCGTTGAACCGCGGAATGATCGAAAGTCTGTTCCGCCGACTCAACGGCGACCGCGGTCTCACCCGCGGACATATTGCTTTCCGTTATCACGGGAGCCTGCTCTATATTATTTTCATTTTCCACACAGTGACCTCCTTTTTAAAATTCCTCACCTTAAATTATATCAAATTATTATCATCTTGTCAATGGAGAAAAATGAGCTTTTAGTACGAAAATGGGAACAATTGGTAATCACATATCAAAGCGAATACGATAACTACCAACAAAAATGCCCCCAAGGAGACCTCGGGGGCAAATGTTACTTAGCGATTACAGCTCAGCAAAATACTTGATAGTTCTTACCATCTGAGAGGTGTAGGAGTTCTCGTTGTCGTACCAAGAAACAACCTGAACCTCGTAGAGGTCATCGGAAACCTTGGAAACCATGGTCTGTGTAGCGTCAAACAGAGAACCGTATCTCATACCGATAACATCAGAAGAAACGATCTGATCCTCGTTATAGCCGAAGCTCTCGGAAGCGGCAGCCTTCATAGCCGCGTTGATACCGTCCTTGGTCACGTCAGCACCCTTAACAACAGCGGTAAGGATAGTTGTGGAACCGGTAGTAACGGGAACGCGCTGTGCGGAACCGATCAGTTTGCCGTTCAGCTCGGGGATAACCAAACCGATAGCCTTAGCAGCACCGGTAGAGTTGGGAACGATGTTAGCGGCACCCGCTCTTGCACGTCTGAGATCGCCCTTTCTGTGGGGACCGTCAAGAATCATCTGATCGCCCGTGTAAGCGTGGATGGTGCTCATAATACCGCTCTGGATAGAAGCGTAATCGTTA
>ERZ777305.844-NODE-844-length-45046-cov-9.028206_pt1 | contig 45046 bp, 44 predicted proteins | sample MGYA00374965_ERZ777305 | MGnify/ENA primary metagenome ERZ777305 (study PRJEB29328, sample SAMD00013331) | mouse gut metagenome | study: EMG produced TPA metagenomics assembly of the Metagenome analysis of fecal microbiota from mouse which was promoted...
TTACTCCGTAATTCTTGCTGAAATATTTTTCCTTTGTTGCTTCGGTGGCTTTTTTTCGGTTGACGCAAGATCTGCATCTTGCGTCCCAAGAATTACTCCGTAATTCTTGCTGAAATATTTTTCCTTTGTTGCTTCGGTGGCTTTTTTCAATGGACGCAAGATCAGCGAAAACAGCATTTTGCGTCCATTGAAAGGAGCACTCTCATGAAAGATGTTTTTATTATATATAACACCTGTTGCTTTTATGAAATCGTGATATTAAATTACTTTATGAGCTGTACCGGATGTGATGTCATTCTATGCTCCCTGGATGGACAGCCGATCCGCACGACAGAAGGATATTCTGTCAATGCCGACATGGCTCTTGGAGACGTGGCTATAGAACAGATCAGAAGTTTTATCATTCCCGGCGGTGATATTTCTCTTATCAACCATGAACTTCTGCATCAATATCTGCAGGACATTAAGAAAAAGAATAGGCTGATTGCTGCTATCTGCGCCGGTGTCAATCTTCTGGAAGATGCAGGCATCTTAGAAGGCATACAGTCAACACACAGCATGGATCTGGATATTGCCAATGACAATCATGTGATAACCGCCAGAGCCAACGCTTATGTGGATTTTGCAATCGAGGTCGGTAAGGAACTGCATTTATTTACGGATGAAGAAGACTTACGGGAAACCATTGATTTTTGGAAGTATTTTAAGAGGGCATTATGAGTTTGCATATTCAATCTTGTTCCGATACGCTTTTATGCAGATTACACGACAGAGCCGCCTGCACTGCAAGCGGCTCTGTCCATATCCTATTAATCACATATGCTATTATTTATGGAAATACTATCTCATCCATATTCTCTCCAACTAACAGCGCGCTGACCTTCTCCACATCAATCACATTGGTAAGTCTTGCCGTCTTTGTATACATATCGTCCTCCCAGCCTACCTGAAGTTCCTGATATCCTTCCTCCTCCACAACAGTACCATCCTGATACTTGATGCCGTTGATAAAGAGGGATGAAAGCTGATCTGCCTGGTCCAAATTAACCCCCTCTTGTTTTTCCAGCAGTCTGACCCCTTCCATATCACAGACAAGCTTCACGCTGATCGGTGTAAGCTCTACAGCCTTTACCATAACCGCACAATCTGCAATCTGATACTCTTTATTAATTTCATAACGGACAGGCGCCGTGGTGTGAAGATTGAGCAGAAATTCCCAGTTTCCCTCCAGAACCGGTTCTCCGTCCACCGCCTTTGCTCCCGGTGCATTCAACGAAGAGAATTGTATTTTCATATTCAAATCCTCCTGCCCAGGTTCCGCTTTCGTTCCGGTAATTTCGAAATACCTGCTGTTAGAGACAGTCTGCTGTCTTTCGCCCACAAATCCCCATTCTAATACACAAAAAGGATTTTCGTCTCCCTGATAATCAAACAGAACTCCCATGCTATGATTTTCTGTAATCTGCATTCCCTCATCCTCTGCCGTAATCTCGAACAGAGCATAAAAACAGTTGTTATCCTGAATGGTCTGTATCGCCCGGATCGTGAGGCCGGCGTCTGATATCGTTTGATATTCTTCCCTGGCAATCTGCTCTGTCACCAGTTCTTTTTGCTGTGCTTCATCCGCTACGAAAACTTCCGCAGCCCTTTTATTCCACTTGAAAATCTCCGCTGCGCTCACAGTCGTTCCAAGCACTGCCACTGCCGCCGCAATTAAGATAGCAATTTTACCCTTTTTCATCCGTTTCACCCTTTTGACCTTTCCATCCTCCAGTCCGGCAAGGGTACTCAATACAGTCTGATGCACATGCTCTGGTACTTCTGGGAATTCATAGTTCCAGTTTCTATTCTTCATATTCATACACTCCCGCTAATTTTTCTTTTAACAATTTTCGGCTCCGATACAATCTTGTTTTCACTGTACCTTGTGACAGCTCTAAAATCTGACAGATTTCTTTAATAGAGAAGCCCTCCACATAAAACAGAACAAAGGGCATTCTATAGTTGTCCTCCAATTCCCTGACTGCCTCATATACCGGTGAATAATTCTCCTGTTCTACAGATGTCCGGGATTCATAGTAATCCTCGTATGGAATCTGCTCCTTTCTGGAACGAATGATATGGTTACATTCATTGATCAGTATTCTTGTGAGCCATGTCTTAAAATACCTCTCATTGCGTAACGTATGTAATTTCTCAAAAGCATGTAAGATTGCATTTTGCATCGCATCCGCACAGTCCTCATCATCTCCTAAAATGGACTTGGCAATGTGATACAGGCTCTTTTCAGCCTCAAGTACCTGTGTCGTAAACTGTTTCTTGTTCATCTTCTCTGGTTCCTTATTCTTAAAATTACGGGCATTTTTCCCGTTTCATGAAACGGCCGTTTCGCTTTACACTAATTAGATGAAAGAAATAAGGAAAAGGTCACACAATCTCTATCATTTTTAATTTCTTTTTCACCCCATTGTTCCATGCAAGCTGCCGATATAAGCACTGACGGATTCAGCATCTGCTGCTTTGAACTGCCTAAAGCCCTTAACAAAAAGAAACAGAGCCGCCTGCAATGCAAGCGGCTCCCTACCCTGCCACAAACCTGATCATATTCCATTTACACAAAGCCAAACACAACAATATCAAAACCGCCATACCACCCAATGCATAGCATACTTTCCGCCATCCCTGCGACTTCATACGTTTCAGAAACCAGATATCCGGAAGCAGAACAAACAGCCCCCACAGCGTCAGTTCTATAACCCCCATGATGCCTGCTGTCCCTTCGTCCACCATGCCATCATATTGATAAATAAGTCCTGTAATATCCAAAAATCCCACGGTCAGCCAGACGGGCGTGACAAAGGTTGCCGCCGCACACCATATGCCAAGCATGATATTCTCCGCTGCTTTCAAAGTCCATTCCCTCCTCCGGTTCCTTACAGAGTCTCTCCGGCTGCTTCTCTGACATCCTCTGCCTTCCATGTATCATAAGGACAACTGTTCTTTTTCATCGCTGCCCGCAGCTCCACGTAGCAGCCACAGGCCCTGCACATACCATTATACAGATAATCGCAGGATTTGCAAAGTGAGAGCCGCTTTTCATAAAGCGGCTCTGAAACCTTTAACTCCTCATCCAGATTGGCAATGTAGGTATGCAGATTCTCAAAGTACGCTTTTTCATCCATGTCTCTGGTCAGACACTTGTGGCAGACACGCTTTGTTCCTGTCTCCATACTGCTATTCTCCTTTCTGCATCCGGACTTTCTTTCTACATGCCTATCCTTCCCATTCTGTATGCACATCTTTCCAGAAACTGAACCTACCGGATACGGAAGCTGATCACACTGCCTGCCGGCGCCGTGAAGATTATCTTCCCATCTTTCACTTCATAGGCGTCAAACTTCTCTTCCTTCACTTTCTCCGGCTCCTCAAAGGTATTATAGGCATGTGCTTCTCCCTGCAGAATCGCCGCTGTAACCTGTGCAGGTATAAGTTCCGCGAACGTCATCTCCACCGGTGCATCCTCATTGGCAGAAAGGTTCGTCAGCGTCACATTCACATATCCCTCTTTATCCACAGACACAGACTCATCCAGGAAAGGTACCTGACAATCATCCGCAGCACCCGTCATTTTATTTCCCTCAAGGAAACTCTCCACCAAGTCTGCATCCTGATGGTGTTTATACATATGGAACACATGATAGGTCGGCGTAAGTATCATCTTCGGTCCTTCTGTCAGTATCACGGACTGCAGTACATTGACCATCTGCGCGATACAGGCCATCTTCACGCGGTCACAGTGCTTGTTGAAGATATTGAGGGTCACACCCGCTACCAACGCGTCCCGCATGGTGTTCTGCTGATAGAGGAATCCCGGATTGGTGCCCGGCTCTACATCGAACCAGCAGCCCCACTCATCTACTATCATACCAATTTGTTTCTTCGGGTCATACTGATCCATGATGGCACCGTGCCGCTCCACCAGTTCCTTCATAAACACAGCTTTATTCAATGTATTATACCAGTCATTCTCGTCAAACTGCGTAGCGCTGCCTTTCTTTTCCCACGTACCCGGAACCACATAATAATGCAGGGAAAGACCGTCCATATAGCCATGGGCTGCAGGCGGCTGCGGCATTGCAAAGCAGGTATCCATCACTTTCTTTGTCCAGTAGTATTCATCCGAGTTAGCCCCGCCGCAGATCTTCTTAACAGGCTTGTCTGCACTATACTGCCTCACATAGGTCTGATATCTTCTGTACAGGTTCGCATAATACTCCGGCGTCATATTGCCGCCGCAGCCCCAGTTCTCATTCCCAACGCCAAAGTAATCTATCTTCCAGGGCTTCTCATGACCGTTCTTTTTCCGCAGATCCGCCATCGGGGATACCCCGTCAAAGGTAATATACTCTACCCACTCGCTCATCTCCTGCACTGTGCCGCTTCCCACATTGCCGTTCACGTAGGTCTTGCATCCCAACTGCTCACACAGTTCAAAAAACTCATGGGTGCCAAAGCTGTTATCTTCCACCACGCCGCCCCAATGTGTATTGATCATCTTTTTACGTTCTTCTTTCGGACCGATGCCGTCTCTCCAGTGATACTCGTCCGCAAAGCAGCCGCCCGGCCAGCGAAGTACCGGAATCTGCATTTCCTTTAAAGCTTCCACCACATCCTTACGCATTCCGTTCACATTGGGAATATCTGAGTTCTCTCCCACATAGAGTCCTTCATAGATGCATCTTCCCAGATGCTCTGCAAAATGACCATAGAGTTCCGGATTGATGTGTCCCTTTTTGTTCCTCTCATTGATAAATAACTTTGCCATACACCTTACCCTCTTTCCTGATAATTTCCTTTTCCAGCACAACATATTTATATGTTTTGCTAAATTATTTTAAGTATATCTAAATTATATTAGATTTCCACACATAACACAATGACTTTTTAACAATCTGCCGGAAAATTTATGTGAAAGTTTCTGGCAAATTCCTTCCCGACACATAAACTATACTATATCATCACACACGATACCAGAAAGGAATCCTCCATGCAGCCCTACCCTCATGTTGCCATTCTTGGCCGCAGCAAAGATACCGTAAACTACGAAACTGCCCTGAAACGGCTGGAAGTCTCCCACCACACCACACTGGATCCTGCACAGGCGGCCCTTTCCAGTCATCTGCTCCTTCCCGGCGGCGGAGACATCGCCCCCATCCTGTTCGGACAGACAGATCATGGTTCCCGTCAGATTGATACGGAGCTGGATATTCTGCAGTTGAAAGCCCTCGCCCTTTTTATAGAACAAAAAAAGCCTGTGCTGGGTATCTGCAAAGGCCTTCAGATTATCAATGTTCATTTTGGCGGCGATATCAGACAACACATCGACACCGCAGACCGGCATAAATGGACGGGAAGAGATCAAACGCACCTCGTCTATCACAGTGCCCTGAACCACAATGACTTTTTCTATGAGCTCTACGGCAACAGCACCCTGGTAAACTCAGCGCATCACCAGGCTGTGGACCGTCTGGGTGACGGACTCGTCTGCGCCTGCCGGGCAGATGACAATGTGATAGAAGGACTGTTCCATGCCTTTCTGCCCTTGTTTGCCGTACAATGGCATCCGGAACGTTTCTGGGCGCAGGGCGGCGAATCCTTGTTCCGGTATTTTATTTCTCTTTCCTGAAATGCTGCTCCAGCTGACTGATTCCTTCCTCGAACTTCTCCTTCTGCAATCCCCGTCTGCTCTTGACCTGCTCTTTGGCATGCACCGATACGATATCAAAAAGCGCGCGCATGATCTGCAGAATCACATCTGCCGTGTCCCTGTCCACTTCCTTGAGAGCCACGCCGATTCTGTGGATGCTCTTAAACCAATTAGCCGTAAAGTCAATCAGATTGTCCGTCTCAGATGCCTGCACCACACGATAGAAAGTATCCACAAAGGTATGCATCTGCTCCTGATCCAGAGAAAGAATCCATTCATTGAGCGCCTGGTCCATAAACTTACGCCCTGGCCGAATCTCCTCCACAATTTTGAACGAGTCCCCCCTGATCAGCCACGTGTAAGGATTATGCTGGGCCAGCCCGATGGTCTTACTCTCCACCACCGTATAATTTCCTTCCGCATAGAGAAGCATGCCCACAAGGGATGAGCGGGGCACTGACTTGCAGATTCTATCCTGAATCTCTTCATAGGCGCCCTTTTGTCTGACCTCTGGCCGAAACCCCGGTCCATCATGATCATAAATCCTGACAATCCTCTCCCGCACAGAAACGCTGCAGTTCATGGATGCATAGACTGCCAGATTCCCGCCCTTGGAGTGACCGCCCACATAAAAGCCGCCTGCAATCGTCTGCGCCGCCTGCTCTAAATAAGCAACGCTTAACCTCTGCCCTGGCACGGGTTCTGAAAAGGCCAGATTCAGATCTTCCTTCCAGCCCACAATATTTTCGTCCGTTCCCCGGAAAGCCACATAAACAATCCCCTCAGAAAGTCCACAGACTACCGCGGAAAACTGAGTTTCCTGATCAGGTTCAATTTGGTTTACATAATTCCACACCCGCATATCCCCAAACCGTCTGCTTTTACAGATTCTCTGAAAAAGTGCGGTATTGTCCTTCCGATAGCGTTCGTCAGCGTAAAGGTGGTCATAGTCCTCATGCTGCGCCAGTTCCTGCACGCTGACAGGCTCACACTTCTCCATGGGGCCGGGCGCCAGTCCGTCAAACTTCAAGTATGCAAACTGGCAGAGAACCAGGCTGTCCACGTCACTAAAAGGTTTTTCCACGAAGGAATAATCACCATATTCTTTCAGATAATCCAGAATCGTCCCCATATTCAGTGTTCCTCTCTGCCTGCGTGCCTATAATTTTGCTTCCAGATGCTCAATATTCTTAATCAGTACGGAAACTGTCCCATCCGGATTTGTGATAAATTCCACGCTTCTGGGATTCTTGTACTGTTCCATCGGTATCTTGATCTCTATCCCTGTATCTGTAAAAAGATGCTGGCTCTGATATTTGCGCACCGTATTCTCACTCTGCGGTTCAATCTTCTCTTTGACCATATCATACTTTTCCATCTTATCCTGAAAGGCCACTTTTAATTCCGGCTGATCGTCAAAAATCTTCTCCGCAATCTCTTCCACCACAAACCCGCCGTTTTCTTCTATTTCTTCCTGCATGATCTGCTTGGCACGCATCTGCTTTTCAAAGCGTTCCGTCTCATCGAAGCCTTCCTTTTGCACACTTTCCACAGCACGGCTGACAATGGATAATTTGGACTTATGGGACAGGTGGGAACTGCACTTTAAGAACAGATAAGAAAAGTAATTCACCTTCTCACCATTCACTTCATACTTCTTCTCCATGACCCATACCGCCAGATCGTCCAGCCTGATGATGGCTGCCTCCGAAAGCCGCTGCGTCTCGGAAGGCAGAATGGATTTATGGCGGATTATCTCATTGCTGTTACCCTCTCCCTCCGGCACCGGCATGGTTCTGTGGGTATAAAGGGCTTTATAATTCATCTTCAGAAGCGCCAGATATTCAGAATCCTGCTCCCGAAAACGCACCACCAGAAGATCCGCTGCCGGAATATCAATATTACTGCCCATAATCTCATATAAGAGACCGGCAGCATTCTTACTCATCTGTATAAAATCTGCATCCTCATATCCGGACAGCATCTGATACACTTCCGATTCTTCCTGATAAAAGCGGCACTCCTTGGCGTCATCCCCAGAACCAATCCTGGCAATATGCTCTCTTGCAAACTCTGCCACTTCCGACCCATAGTCAAGTTCTGTATCAGACAAAACCGGCATACCGATGGTAGAATCCAGAATATGTATGATCATTCTCTTTATTCTTATGTCCTCTTTATTCATTCTAATCCTCCCTGACAGAACCGTTTAACCTTTCATTCAGCCGTAATCTTGTCCAGAAACGCCACTGTTTCCTCACCCCATTCATAGTCAAACAGATAACTTCCGGCATACAAACTCTTCTCCTGGTTTCTGTTTTCTAAGAAACTGTAATAATCGCATTCCATATTGCCAACATGAACATAACAGGCCCCTCTTCTGGTGATAAAAATCTTTTCTACACCGGCTTCCCGCAGTGTTGCCTGTAAAGCGGTAACTGCTTTACGATATAACTTCTTAACTTTATCATCATAAGCCCTATGAGGCCATAATTTATCCACAGCCTCTTCCATGGAAACCTCGCCACCCCGATGGTCCAGACACAGTGCCAGCAGTTCTTTCGCTTTGGCATTGGCAAAATACACCAACTGTTCACTTACAAAGAATTGAAATCTGCCAAACATGACCACACGAATCTTTTCCCGCTTCTCCTGACATCTTACCCTTCTCGCCATTTTCAGGAATTCGAACCGGTCAAAAGAGACCATAATACCATAATCACCCCGGAACCTCATAGCTTCCAGCAAATCATAAGTAGACGAATTAATATAGATGAGGACTATATTGGGATACAGTCTTTTCAGTTCTATATCCAGATCAGAATTTTTCATCTCCAGCATTTCAATATCCAACACAGCAAATGAAATCATATTATTTCTCGCATATTCAAGGACGAGCGTCGGATCATCAAATTCTTTGACGGATTCAATTCCCTTTATTTTGATACATACTCTGCCTAAAACTTTACGAAACGCCCCACCTTCGCACACCAATATACCCTTCATTGACCCTAACATATCTCCCCCCAAGTGCAAGCAAACTCGTCTTAAGGCATTTAAACTTAATCTATAGTTGTATAGATAGTTTATCCTGTTATGATATAATCTGCAAGACTCTTTCACTGACCTGGATAAAATTTGTTTCTTTCTGTCATTATTCATACTTCCCCGGATAATCCGTGCCGGTTTCACTCTGCATTCTGGAAATGTAGCGCATAGGATCCTGCTCCATCTGCAACATGGTGTCAAAAGCCATCAGAAGCATTTTATCCCCATTATCTTTCATATCGTCCCTTCCACGATCTAACTGCGCTTTAAAATGATCCATCTGCCATATCATGATATCTACAAGACTGTAACCCTCAATCTGATGGTCACAGAGAAAATTCTGATGTTCCAGATAGTATATAAACTCTCGGTAGACGCCCTCAGACTGTATAAGCGCCTTCCAGAATCGTTGTAGAAATGCTTCGTTTTCTCCGGCATAATAGCAAAGGGCTCTTGCCCAGGCATACGCCTTTTCCTTCATGAAGTCTCAATCCCTCCTCTATCTGTGGTGTTTTGGCTGTGCCTGCCCCTTCCTGACAGCCGTGCACATTGAGTATATCACATTTTTGTTCTTTTTAGGAACCGTATTCTATATAATGTGATAACAGCATGTGCATGGACGATTTATTTTATGGATATAATTGAATGCATAAATGATTTTCTCTGGGGTTTTCCTCTTTTGATACTTCTGATGGGCACACATGTATACTTCACACTGAAATTACATTTTCCGCAGCGCAGTCTGTGGCGGGCGATCCGATTATCACTTGGCAGAGCAGAAGAAGGCGGACATAACCTTTCCCCCTTCTCTGCCTTATCCACCACTCTCGCAGCCACCCTGGGCACCGGTAACATCATCGGTGTGTCTACCGCTGTGGCCTTAGGCGGTCCAGGTGCCATCTTCTGGTGCTGGATCACCGGTATCCTGGGCATGGCTACCGCTTACAGCGAGTGCTATTTAAGTGTGCTTTACAGGGATTGCCGTCCGAACGGCACCTATGTGGGCGGCCCTATGTATGTGCTTAAAAATGGTTTACATAAATATATGTCCGGCAGTCTCTACGCACTGTGCACACTGATTGCCGCTTTCGCTGTTGGCTGCACGACACAGGCAAACTCCGTCTCCCAGGCTGCCGCAGGCACCTTCCATCTTTCGCCCCACTTTGTGGGGATTACGCTGGCGCTTTTAACCGGCGCCGTAATCCTGGGCGGCGTCAGGAGTATCGGCACGCTGTGCGAACGCACGGTTCCTGCCATCAGCTTTTTCTATCTATTTGGCTGCCTGCTGCTCCTGATTCTCTATCGACGCCAGCTTCCCACTGCCATCATCTGGATTCTGAAAGATGCTTTTTCTTTTACCGGCCTGACCGGCGGCGCCGCCGGGGCAACACTGCAGCACGCTGTGCGCTACGGCATTGCCCGGGGATTGTTTACCAATGAGGCCGGCATTGGCACTTCTGCCATTGCCGCGGCAGCATCCCACACAAAGGATCCCCATATTCAGGCTTATGTTTCCATGACAGCCGTCTTCTGGGACACGGTAGTTATGTGTCTGATCACCGGTCTGGTTATTGTATCTAACATGCTCTATGACCCTGCCTCCACGTCAGGCGTGGCGCAGACTGACCTGACCGCCGCTGCTTTTGCCCACCTGCCCTACATCGGAAATGCCTTTTTGACAATTTCCCTGGCAGCTTTCGCCGTAACCACGTTGATCGGGTGGTCTTATTTTGGTGAAAAAGCAACGGAATACCTTGTGGGAAACAAAGGTATTCCGTACTATAAGCTCGTCTATGTACTGATGATTTATCTGGGTGCCATCATTCCCATGCAATTGGTCTGGCAGTGCACCGACCTGATCAATGCCTTCATGGTCATACCCAACGTCCTTGCCCTCTTTCTGCTGCGGCATAAAATCAAACCTTAAAGGCTGATGCAATTTCCTGCAGTGAGCGGCTGCTCCTCTCTAAGATGGACATTTTACGCAGAATTTCCTCACAGCCTACGTTGCTGTTAAGCATGGCTGCCGCCACATCGCGCACATCATCTACAATCACAGCGTTTAATTCTGTCACAGAATGCAAAGCAGCCAGCATTTCTTCCACCGATGCCCCCATCATCTCTGCAGAAGTACCCAAATCCCCGGCTATTCCATGAAAGAAAGCCGCATCTTTCTGGTACTGCTGTGCAGTATCCACCATCGCACGATAATCACCAATCACATGATCCTTCATAAAATTCAGCAGTTTCTCTGCACTGCTCTTTAAGGCCACTACGGAATCCACCACCTCGTCAATCACCTTCTGAATCTTACCCACCGTATTCTGGGAATGCTCTGCAAGACTGCGCACTTCATCCGCCACCACAGAAAATCCCCTGCCTGCCTCGCCGGCTCTTGCCGCCTCAATGGCCGCATTCAGGGCAATCAGGTTCGTCTGACTGGCAATGCCGCCAATCTCCTGCGATAATTCCTTGATCAGTTCTATCTTCTCCACCTCTTTCAGGGCGCTCTCCAACGCATCCTCTGCACTATGATAAATCACACTGGCCTGGTTCTTTGATGCAATCGTGGTCTCATATAAAACATCTGCCCTTCCGGTGATTTCCTTTGACGCATCCGCCGACTCTGCCGACTTATTCGCCACATCCGTAACCGCCGTCCCAATCTCTGTGCTGGCCTCGCTGATGGTATGCGTTACATTGGCCGCCTCACGCACTTTATCCACCAGCTTCTCCATCACCTGATCCATTTCATCTATGGTGTTATTTAATTCAGCCATTTCACTATATGCCTGTGATGCCGTCTCCTCAATACCCGCTGCCTCTTCCCTGGTACCGACAATAATATCCTGTATCTTTCCTTTCACAGTCTGTGCCGCCTGACTGACTTCCGCCATCTCATCTTTAAATTCCGCCGCCACCACAGACTTGCCTGACTGCCCGCCCTGTTCACTGAAATCCCCTGCTGCAAAAAGTTTCAGCTGCATCATGGGCGCCAGCACCTTATCAAATGCTGCGCCTGCTGCCACGCCAACAATCACGGTACCAATGACAGCCGCTGCCGCGCCCGCCGCAATCGCACTGACAAACTGCGCCTTCCCCACTACCAGCGCACTGACCATAGATGCTGCCAACAGCAAAACAAAAGTCATAGCCAGAAGCATACATAACAGCTTCCCCTTAATGGTTTTCATACCCTGCCCTCCTAAGATTCCTGCTACACCCTCTCACGCAGGCTTTATCACTTCACCGCGTAAAAAAATCCGATATCATTATACAGCTAATTTTCTGACACGTCCACCTTCTTTATGCAAATAACGCGCGATATTATATTATCCCCGGCTTACACCACGCTGTCCGGCCTGCTCGTGCTGTCGGCAATACAGATAGAATCCGATACAGATCAGGCCGGAGAGAAGAGAGCCCAGCGGCGCTGCCCATCCCATAGGATAAAGACTGTCCGGAAAATAAACGCTGGCCAGGTAAGCACCCGGAATCCGCACCAAAAGAATCGCCGTGATATTATGGATAAAGGAAATGCCCGCCTTCTGATCACCACAGAAATATCCGCTGAAACAAAAATGCACCGCTGCAAAGACCGTGTCAAAAGCGTAGGATTTCATATAAGCACAGCCCGCTGCGGCCACCGCCGTATCTTTGGTGAAAAGTCCCACCAGAGTCTGCGGCAGAAACTGATTATACACAGCGCACACCATTCCCCAACACACTGTAATCACCAGCCCATAGCGCAGACTGGCCCTGGCTCTGTCCGCCCTGTCCGCTCCCATATTCTGCGCTGTAATTGCAGAAATCGCTGACAAAAAGGCAGACGGTACAAGAAACATGAACCCGATCAGTTTCTCCACAATGCCCACCGCCGCCGAGGCTATCAGGCCTCTGCTGTTGGCGATTACCGTAATCACAATAAAGGCTACCTGAATCAGTCCATCCTGACAGGCAATGGGCGTTCCCACCTTAAGCATCTGGGATATCACTTCCCTGTCTGCCCGAATGTCCTGTCTGGTGACCCGAAACCCAAGGTCACACTTCCGAAGCATCCCCAGGGCAAACATCACACTCACAGCCTGACCGCAGACCGTCCCCAAGGCCGCCCCTGCGGCCCCCAGCCGCATGCCTCCGATGAAGACAAAATCCAGTGCAATATTAACCACACAGGCAACTGCCACAAAATACATGGGCCGCCTGGAATCCCCCGCTCCGCGAAAGATGCTGCTGATCACATTATAAGCCGTGATAAAGGGCACGCCGGCAAAACAGACAGCCAGATAAATCTTCGTTTCCCGAACTGCTTCTTCCGGTGTAAGCATAACGCTTGTTATTCCACTTGTCAAGAGAAGCAGTATGATGGTGAATGCCAGAGAAAACAGGATAAAAAAACTAACCGCAGCCCCCACCGTTCTGGCCGCAGACTCCTCATCTTTGGCCCCCACGCATCTGGCGATCCGCACAGTAGCCCCCATGGCAAATCCCACAATAATAACGGTAAGCATGTGCATCACCTGACTGCCGATGGCCACCGCCGTGGTAGTCGCCGAACCATGATACATTCCCACCACAAAGAGATCGGCCATCCCGTAAAAGGTCTGCATAAAACAGGCCAAAAGATAGGGAAGCGCAAACATCACCAGATTTTCCCATACGCTTCCCGTTGTCAGATTATTTTTATCATTCATGTTTTATGTATCGCTCCCTTTATCGAAAATATGGCTCCCTGCACCTTGCAGTGCCGTCGAATGTATGGGCACTACAGGTTATTTTAGCATATTTTTTCAGGGAAGAACAATACATAATGGCTCACATTATCCAAACCGGCTTATGTCCGGACAGACACTCCTCCTCTACCTGCCTTCCAGTTCCACTTCATAAAAGCCACCCTCCACTGTGTTTTCAAAGAACAGACTCACGACCTGATCAGGATCGATGATCCTCTCATTCCCCCTGCAGGCATAATACTGCGTGGTCTCCTGATCGGTGGACAGATACCCTTCTCCACCGTCTCCGCTGAACAGATACCGATATTCCGTGCCATCCTTCAGTTTCACACCACTCATTCGCGGTGCCCTCACCCATCGGCTGATCTCTATCAGTTCCCCATCCGGGCCCACAGCCTGCCTGGTCTCTCTCTGTCTGGGCCAGTCACACTCCACGTATCCCGAAGCCGGTGACAACTCTACCCTGTTTATCACTGCTCCACTGTCCCCCACAGGCACCTCAAGGGTCCATTCTTTCAATCTGTCCGTACCCTGCAGATTCCAGGCAAAATTCCAGTTACCGCTTACCACACTCTCCGGATCCAATTCTCCGGCCTTATCCTCATAACCGCACAGATTCTTAAATGCCACATGGATATCCCTGCCAAGAGCCCAGCCCTTCTCCGATTCCGTCATGGAAATAAAATAGGACATACTGCCATCTTCCCTGACATACCGGCTGATAATACTCCCTTCCTCGTCCTGTTTTGCGTCAGAACCATCTGCATATTCCAGCATACCGTCTTCCCCAGTGACCAGTCCATCATAAAATCCCGCAGAATAGTTGGCGCCATCCACACCGTCCACAGTCACCTCCATCTCCTCAAATCCGGGTGACAGCCCCTCCTGCAGCGTATAACCTTCCACCCGAAAGGCCAGATAGACGCTATGATTATCAGTAATACTTTGCTCGGCGGTTATGGTAATGCCATTTTGGATCTGACTCTGCATGGCGAAAGAAACGGCTCCCTCTTCCTGCAGACTCTCCTTCTGTTGTTCTTCCACCTGCCATTTCTCACTCATACCCGCACTCCACCTGGTGCATGCTGCCACCGCGAAACCTGCAAGCAGCATGACAGCCACTGCCACAAGCGGCAGTATTTTTTTTGCTCTTTTTATCTTATGTAAACTTCTTTCTTCCTCTCTGACTGACGCTCTATTTTCTCTGACCAAGACATCGCCTGACCCTTCCTTTTGTTCTCTGATCATAACATAGGCTGCATCCGCTTTCTGTTGTACTATCTGGGGAATCACAAGCTCTTCCCGCAGAATCTCTATCTTCGTCCTGTTCTTCTTCATCCCTGTTTCCTTTCCCTATCCGCTAGGCTGTATACTCAGACTCTTTCTATATACATTCTCTTCCTGTCTGCAACATCTATTCCAGTTCCTGCTCCAGCCGTTTTCTGGCTCTTGAAAGCCTGCTCCGCACCGCACTCTCACTCAGACCCAGAACTTTACTGATATCCACCGTAGACAAACCTTCTATATAATACAGGAGCACTACAACACGATACTTTTCATCTAACGCCATCAGCACTTCTTTCCACTCCGCATTTTCAAACGCATCATCCATCACTGGTATTTCCATCGGCTCCTCCGTAAGCTGCAGCCTGCTTCTTTTACGCAAAAGATCATTGCACTTATTGATCAATACCCGAATCATCCAGGTATAAAAATAGGCATCCGTTTTCAGCTGTCCCAGCTTCTCGTAACAAGTCAGTATGGTCTCCTGAATGACATCTGCCACATCCGCATCGTTTCCCAACATTGCCCAGGCGGTCTTATACATGCTCTGCATATGCCGCTGAATCAGTTCTGCAAAGGCATCCGCATCTTTACCCCTTGCTCTTTGTATTAAATTATCCATCCCTGTTCCTTTCTCCTGCCGTATACGTATTTCACAGATTCTCTATGTATGCTTTCATACATTAGACGCAGGGCTTCCTGTAAACGTCCCGGATTTTTAAGAAAAATTTTAATACCTGCCAGCCAAAACTCTATACACAAAAAGGGCAGACATTTTCAGCCTGCCCCAACAAACGAATCTTTATGTATCCTATGTCAGCTCCATCTGTTCCTCACAAATCCATACAATACTATTTACTTGCCAAAATATCCTGCCACTGTCTTTAAATGCTCCATAACCGGCAGATGCTGCGGACAGGCATTCTCACACTGACCACATTCCACACAGTCGCTGGCCTTGCCAAAACTCCCTGTCAGGCGGTCATAATACCCACCCTGAGGCGTCCAGCCTTTTCCCTCCGCTTCCTGCATCTCCGCATTATAAAGGGAGAAATATTTGGGAATGGCAATCTTCATGGGACATCCATCTGTGCAATAAGAGCATCCTGTACAGGGAATCGCGATATTGCCATTGATGATGGCCGCCGCTTTATACACCATACGGCGCTCCTCTTCCGTCAGCGGTTTGAAATCCGACATATAACTAGTGTTATCCAATAACTGCTCCATATTACTCATACCGCTTAAGACCATCTTCACATTATCCAGACTGGCCGCAAAGCGAATCGCCCAGGAGGAAATCGACATATGGGGATCATATGCCTTATACATATCAGCCACCGTCTGCGGTACCTGCGCCAGTGTACCACCTTTCACCGGTTCCATGACCCATACGGGGACACCGTGTTTCGTCGCCACTTCATAACACATGCGAGACTGGATTGCACTGCTCTCCCAATCCAGATAATTCAGCTGTAACTGCACAAATTCCATCTCCGGGTGTTCGGTTAAGACCTGATCTAAAAATTCCGCATTATCATGGTAGGAGAAACCGATATGTCTGACAAGACCCTGTTTCTTCTTTTCCACCAGCCAGTTGAAGCAGTCCAGATCCGTATAAATCTTATAATGGCCGAATCCCACATCATGAATCAAATAATAATCAAAATATGTAACACCTGTTTTCTTAAGCTGCTGTTGAAAAATCTTATCCCGATCTTCTTTATTGCTGATAAAACTGGCATGCAGTTTTGTTGCCAGGGTATAACTGTCTCTGGGATGTCTGTCCACAAGGCACTCCTTCGCCGCATCCTCACTCCGAAACCCACAATACATCCAGGCTGTATCAAAATAGGTAAACCCTTTCTCTATAAAGGTATCCACCATCTCTTTCGTCTTTTCCATATCAATACTGGCCCCGTCATTGGCATCTGTAAGCGGCAGCCGCATCAATCCGAATCCTAATTTTTTCGCCTCCATGTATACTCCTTCCTCACTGTCAAAGTTTTCTACATGGATTCTATCATATTGCTTCGGTTTTCTCAACCAATGAAATCCTTCCCCTGCAAAACTTTATCCCGGCAATCATCCCAGCGCCACATCCAGGATCATCATCACCACAAATCCAGCTGCTGCCCCAATCGTACCGATATTACTGTGTTCTCCCGCCTGGGACTCGGGAATCAATTCCTCCACCACCACATAAATCATGGCTCCTGCTGCAAAGGCCAAAAGATAAGGAAGCGCAGACACCACCTGCTCCGCGAGCAGAATGGTTATGAAAGCGCCCACCGGTTCCACAATGCCTGACAAAGTGCCGTACAGAAAAGCTTTTCCTTTCGAAATCCCCTCCGTTCGAAGAGGCATGGAAATAATCGCTCCTTCCGGGAAATTCTGGATGGCGATACCCACCGCAAGGGCAAAGGCGCCTGCCATGGTTATGCCGGTATCCCCGATCAGAGCGCCCGCAAAGGTCACCCCCACAGACATACCTTCCGGAATATTATGAAGCGTCACCGCCAGGACAAGCATTGTTGTTTTTTTTAACTCGCTCTCCACACCCTCAGGCTGCTCACTCTCCAGATGCCAATGGGGAATCAGCGTGTCTAACACCAGTAAAAAGGCAATACCTGTCATAAATCCAACCGTTGCCGGCACCCAGGCAATCTGCATTTGTTCTTCAGCCATATCTATCGCCGGGATCAGAAGCGACCATACAGACGCAGCAATCATGACGCCCGCCGCAAATCCCATCAGGAGCTTTTCCACCTTCCTGCTCATCTTCTGTCTCATAAAGAAGACCATCGCCGCACCCAGCGTCGTTCCCGCAAAAGGAATCATCAAGCCTGACAATACCTGCATCCCATTTCCCTCCATACCAAAGCAGCACCTTATAGTATAGTATGCCAGGTTTCTCCATCCGTCAGACTAAAACACATAATTTTCTTTCAGATTCCTGTTTAACTCCATGATTTTTCTGGTATTTTCAGTTGACATAACATCAATCTGTTCCATCTGCCCATGAAACTCCTGCATGATCACCGTTATGCCGCCAATATTTCCGGTAGTCTGTTCTATCGCTTCATGGATCTGCACTGTAATCTCCCTGAAGTCATCCATAACAGCCTGTAAGGTACTGGCATTTTTCTGAAAACCGCCTACCAGCTCCTGAACCGCCCCGCTCACATCATCTAACACACGATTAATCTGTTCTGCCGTATGTTTGCTGGTGGCTGCCAGCTTTCCGATTTCATCCGCCACGACAGCAAAGCCTTTGCCGTTTTCGCCCGCCCGGGCCGCTTCTATACTGGCATTTAAGGACAACAGATTCGTCTGTTCCGCAATGGCAATGATTCCCTGGGCTGACTCCTGAATCTGCTCAATCTTAAGGGCGCTCTCTGCTACTGCCACAATGCCCACCGTATTACCGGCCTCGTCCTGAATCGGCGCATACCCGCTATAGAGCATGCCCCATGCATCCGTATAGGGTTCCTCCAGCGCCATTGCCGTACCACTGCGGTAAGCTTCCATCACCTCCGGCTCTACCTCGTATTCTTCTCCGATTCCGCCTGGTTCTTCCGGATCTGCATCCACCACAAATTCCATATGGTCATCCACTAGCCGTAGGGTATAAATATAAGAAATCGTCTCATCTGTCAGAAAGTCGGAAAGATTCCCATGTACCATATAAAAGGCCTCATCCTCACCGCTTTTTGCACTGATTTTCTGAAACACATCACTGTCTATCTTCGCCGCTGCAATCTGCGCATTGACAACTGTATTCTCCTGAATCTGGCTCATAAGGTTATCCCTTAGCGTCATATAGGCTACTATTCCTACCGCTATGGAAATCACAACACCAATTGCTGCCGCCCCGAACCACAGCCTGGTCAGAATACTTTTATGTAAACGTATTTTTGTGTTTCCTGTTATGACCTGTCCCTCTTTCTGTGAATACCTGCCCTGTTCTGCCTTTGCCCCACTCAAGTTCCCTGCCTCCTGTCCACCCCGGCTTCGTCCTGCCCTTCACTCGAACATTCTGCTGCCATTATCTGCTGCTTTTAGTTGATTTTTTCTCATCTTAACAATTTCCGGAACATAAATTAAGGATTGGGGAACACATCGCACTTTTTACGGTATACATTGCCTCTATTAGTTTACATAATTCTTCTCTTCTTTCTTACTTTCTTTTCCTGCCAACAATCAAATCATAACTCTCCGCAATCATACGTCTGACATCTTCCTCCGGAATTGTCCCATCCAGGATTACCGTATTCCAGTGTTCCTTATTCTGATGATAACCGGGAATCACAGCCTCATAGGTCTGGCGCCAGAAATCACGCCACTGCGGATCCACTTTGATATTGATACGCATACTGCCCTCATATTCATAGGTCCACAAAAAGGCCTTCTTATTCTTCCGATACCGCACCAGGACCCAGTTTGGATCATGAAAGGGGGTATCTGTATAAACATCCGGAAAGGTCATTCCATAGGCAAGCGCCTCTTCTCTTTTGGTCATATTTACTCCATTTCTCCCCTCTTCTTGTCATTCCTGCCTCTGCACCACTGTTTCTTAAGAAAAAATTAATAATCCGGTCATATGGCAAGCGTCTGATTTTTTATGCTATAATAGCCGTAAGATTATTTTCTGGGTTTACAGCTTCTGTGTCTTTCATATGATGCAATAAGTATACTCTCTTTTTTGAAGTATGCAACCATGAAATCGTGATGATCTGCTTCCCGATCAACTTTGCAGGTTTTGTTTTACCTACTTGGATAAACGGAGAATTTCCTAATGATCCTTAAAGTTCTGTTCAATTATAGCATTTTATTCCTATGTATTATAGGTTTCAGCGGCGGCGCTGTAACAGATCTTATTTTACCTGTACTACAGCTGTATTTATGCTGGTTCAATTATGAACATAGTAGGAACTGGCCAACAGTTCTTATGTTGGAAGTCCATCTATTGATTTCTACAATTCTTGGTCTATATTTCGAGGGATATCTATATCTTAGATATATTTCAAATGATGCAGAAAGTATTTTGGTGTTCCGAGAAATATTGAAAATCGGAATTGTTCTGGTTTGTGTTATGGGAATCATAACAACATCGTTAAAGTACCTGTCCACAAAGAAGATTGCCCAAAAATAAGAAAACAGAGCAGTCCATATCTTCTACATAAAACACACGAACGTAAACAAACGGAGCAATCCATAAATTCTACATAGAAAGGCGTTGAGCACACTTGTTTAAGAATCGTTCCAAATTGATAGAAAAATCCAAAGAGACCCTGCATGCAGTATTGCCTATCATTCTGATCGTACTGCTCTTAAGTTTCACCATCGCTCCCATTTCCCCGGAAATCCTTATGGAATTTCTGATCGGAGCTGTCATGCTGATTGTGGGCATGCTGTTTTTCTCTATCGGCGCAGAAATGGCCATGACACGAATGGGCGAACGGGTGGGAACCATCATGACCAAAACGAAGAAACTATACGCCATGATACTGATCAGCTTTTTGCTTGGATTTGTCATCACTATTTCCGAGCCGGATCTGCAGGTACTGGCTCAGCAGGTGGCCTCGGTTCCCAATCTGGTGTTAATCCTTGCAGTCGCCGCAGGCGTGGGCCTCTTTCTGGTATTCGCACTGCTCCGTATGCTGCTTCGCATCCCGCTGGCACCCATGCTGCTCCTTTTTTATGCGATTGCATTTGTTCTGGCATTCTTTGTGCCGAAAGATTTTCTGGCCGTTGCATTCGACTCCGGCGGCGTGACTACCGGACCCATGACGGTTCCTTTTATCATGGCTTTCGGTATCGGTATTTCCGCCATCCGAAACGACAGACATGCCGCCGAAGACAGCTTCGGTCTGGTATCTTTATGTTCTGTCGGACCCATTGTGGCCGTGTTGATTCTTGCCATGATCTATCATCCGGATTCCTCAGAATATCTGTCTGAGGCCATACCCGAGATTGCCGATTCCGTGGAGCTTGGACGGTTGTTTGCCGGTGAGATTCCGGTCTATATGCGTGAGATGGCTGTCTCCCTTCTTCCCATCGTCTTATTTTTTGGTGCATTCCAGCTCATCTCGCGTGATATCAAGAAAAAGACCCTGATCAAGATCCTGATCGGGCTTGTATATACTTACGTGGGTCTGGTTCTTTTCCTGACTGGTGTCAATGTGGGATTCATGCCAGCCGGAAACTATCTTGGACAGGTAATTGCCGGACTGCCTTACGCCTGGATCATTATTCCCATCGGTATGATCATCGGCTACTTTATCGTACAGGCCGAGCCGGCTGTGTTCGTCCTCACAAAACAGGTAGAGGAAATCACCTCCGGCGCCATTTCTGCCAAAGCCATGGAAATCAGTCTGTCGGTAGGTGTTGCAACCTCCATTGGTCTGGCCATGACCCGGGTACTCACCGGTATTCCCATCACCTGGTTCATTGTGCCTGGATACGCCATCGCTCTCATTCTAACCTTTTTCGTACCTAAAATCTTTACCGCCATTGCCTTTGACTCCGGCGGCGTGGCCTCCGGTCCCATGACGGCAACCTTTCTTCTGCCCTTTGCCATGGGCGCCTGCAATGCAGTGGGCGGCAATATCATCACCGACGCCTTCGGCGTAGTGGCCATGGTAGCTATGACACCCCTGATCACAATCCAGTCTCTGGGCATGATCTATCATATCAAAGAGAGCCGGCTTTCCAAAGAAGCAGGCGGCTTTGCCTCGATTGACCGCTATGGAGATATGGATATCATTGAATTATAATACAGGAAGAGGTAATGCCATATGGGAAAATTGTGTATGATGACGACAATCGTCAACAGAAAGCACTTTAAAAAATATTTTCGTCTGTATCAGGATGAACATCTGCCTGTCATGTTTGTCACCCTGGGCGCAGGAACTGCCTCTGGGGATATTCTGGATTATCTGGGCTTAGAGTCTACAGAAAAGGCAGTCATGTTCCATGTATTGGAAGAAAGCGCTTGGGAGAACACCAAGAAAGATCTTCGGCATAAGCTGCAGATAGATGCTCCCGGCGAAGGCATTGCCTTTGTCGTTCCTTTAAGCAGTATCGGCGGCAGGAAAGCATTACAATTTTTAAGCGGAAATCAAGACTTCCAGAAAGAGGAGGAATCTGTTTTGAAAGATACAGTCTATGAACTTATCGTAGTCATCGCCAATCAGGGATATACAGAACTGGCCATGGATGCTGCCAGAAGCGCCGGCGCTTACGGCGGTACCGTGATTCACGCCAAAGGAACCGGTATGGAACAGGCCGAAAAATTTATGGGCGTATCCCTCGCTTCCGAGAAGGAAATCATCTTTATCGTAGCCAAAAAGACGCAGAAGAATGATATCATGAAAGCAGTCATGGAACAGGCTGGCATGCAGTCCAAAGCCAAGTCCATCGTCTTCTCCCTGCCGGTAACGGATACCGCCGGACTGCGGCTCATGGAAGATTCTTAAGATATTTCCTACAAAAGTAATGGGCATCTCCCTGCCATTATGCTATACTGTTAGCGTATAGACAAAATCCGAAAAGGGAGAAGGGAAATGCTTATGGACAAAAGTGCAGCAATCAGAAAACTATGTGAAGAAAAAGAAATCCGTATGATCGATTTCAAAATGACAGACATTGATGGCCGCTGGCGCCACATCACAATACCGGTGGAGCGGTTCGATGATAATGTCTTCGTTTACGGAATCGGTTTCGACGGTTCTAATTACGGGTATGCCCCTGTTGAAAAGAGCGATATGGTATTCCTGCCTGACCCGGATACCGCCTATGTGGATCCTTTCGCACAGGTACCCACTCTGACTATGTGCGGTAATGTATGTGTCATCGGTAAAGGGGACAACACCCCCTTTGACCAGTATCCAAAGAATGTAAGCCTGCGTGCCATGGATTACATGAAAAAGACCGGTATCGCAGACAATATGATCATCGGACCGGAATTTGAATTCTATCTGTTCGACTCTGCCCGCTATGAGGTATCCCCCAGACAATGCGCTTATCAGATTGACACCAGGCAGGCCGAATGGAACTGCAGCCTGGACACCCCCGGCAACAACGGTTATGAAGTGACCCACGGAGGCTACCATATTGCAGCGCCTCAGGATGTGGGATATGACTTAAGAAGCCGTATCTGTATGGAGATGGAGGACTGGGGCATCAAAGTCAAATACCATCATCACGAAGTGGGCGGTCCCGGCCAGATGGAAATCGAAGTAGAGCTGGCAGATATGCCTACCATGGCAGACAATACCATGATCGTCAAATATATCATCAAAAACATGGCCGCACAGGAAGGCATGACAGCCACTTTCCTGCCCAAGCCCATCTATAAGGAAGCAGGCAGCGGTCTTCATGTACATATGTTACTCACCAAGGATGGCAAACCAGTCTTTTACGATGAGAACGGGTATTCCGGCCTGAGCCGGACCGCACACTATTTCATCGGCGGACTGCTGTCCCACATTGCCTCCCTGTGTGCCTTCACCAATCCTTCCACCAACTCCTTTAAACGTCTAGTGCCCGGGTTTGAGGCTCCCGTGACCATCGGTTACGCTACTTCTAACCGCAGTGCAGTCATCCGGATTCCTGCTTACGCGAAGTCTCCGGAGACCAAACGTTTTGAACTCAGAAATCCCGATGCTACCGCCAATCCCTACTATGCTTATGCTGCTATCTTAATGGCAGGACTTGACGGCATTGAGAAAAAGATTGATCCTGCCGCTAACGGCTGGGGACCTTATGATTTCAACCTCTACACACTCTCTGCAGAGGAACAGAAAAAGATCAAGGGATTGCCAAAATCCTTAGAGGAAGCGCTGGATGCATTGGAGAAAGATCACGATTATCTGACCAAAGACGGGGTATTCCCAGAAAGACTGATCGATGTGTGGATTGCCCGTAAGCGTGCAGAGGCCAAGCAGGCTGGGGAGATACCTACGCCGGCTGAGTTTATGATGTATTATGACCTATAGGTGGCGTAAATTCCTGCGGAATTAACGCCTCGAGTTCCGCTTTGGGGCGGAACTCGGGATATACTGTCTCAATTTTCTTGCGGAATTAACGCCATATCTTAGCCTAACTTTCTTGCGGAATTAACGCCTCGAGTTCCGCTTTGGGGCGGAACTCGGGATATACTGTCTCAATTTTCCTGCGGTATTAACGCCATATCTTAGCCTAACTTTCTTGCGGAATTAACGCCATATTTTAGCGGAACTTACAGGCGGTGCATTAAGCGCCGCCTGTTTTTGTAAAACCCTTCCATTATGGAATAGTTTTCTTACATTCCCTCTTTTATTACACCCTGATCCCGCATCACTTTCTCAATTGCCGTACCGCTGATGAAATGGAGCAGCAGTTTTTTCATGGGATTTAAAGGTCCTAAATTAATCTCCAGCGGAGACTTGCCGTCCATTAGCTTCACGCTGCTGGAAAGCAGTTCCCTGATATCGTAGACACTGCCCCATACTTCCGGCACGCCCCGGTCTACACCTAACAGTCCATACACAGCCTCCATAGCTGTCCTGACCGAATACTCGGTGGTAAAGACGGTATCTCTGGGTGTCTGAGCAAACTGTCCTAAAAAGGCGAAGTTCACACAGCCGTCAGGAATCACGTCCGGACGGTCTCCTGCCGTCCTTGGCATAAAGAAAGCAGTAATATAAGGCATCATGGTGGGAACGCACACCGCACTGTGCTCTGCCAGCTCCTCAATCTGTTCTTCCGGCACCCCCAGATGATAGAGCCATTCTTCCGTAATCTCCCTGCCGGTACACTCTTTCATGGGTTTCTTCACATAATCACCAGGCACATCCGTAAAGAGGCCATATACCCATACGCACACCTGGTCCTTATCCTGCTCCTTAAACTGTCCCTGCCTGTTGATGGTCCAACTGAGGAGCCAAGCGGAATCCTGACAGCTTACGATACCGCCGGTCACTACCCTGCCGCTCTTGGGATCACGTTTGCAGATGTTTTTGATATAGGGAAGAATCTTATCATCCAGCGTGGTAACCGTGGCAGATTCCCAGTTGGTCTTAGCCACATCGGAGCAAAACTTCTCCGGACGCCCAAAGGAGGGATCCTGCCTGGCAATATTTTTCCAGAGACTCCAACAGCCACTGGTTCTCACTTCCGCATCTCCATTGGGCGCATGATTCTGATCCCCATAGATGGTGCCCTCCGTACAACTTCCGTTGGTCACGAAAACCAGGTCGTTTTCAGTTAACATAATTCCTTTTTCCACACCCTTGACTTTGCATTCAATGGCCTTGGCAATTTTCTTATCTCCCTCAAATCCAAAGATGACATTGGTTACCTCTGTGTTGAACCGGAAGTCCACACCTGCCTCCTCAAGGTATTTCTGCATAGGCAGAATCAGGGAGTCATACTGATTATATTTGGTAAACTTCAGGGCGCTGAAATCCGGCAGTCCTGCAATATGATGGATGAACCGCTGGAAGTAGAGTTTCATTTCCAGGGCACTGTGCCAGTTCTCAAAAGCAAACATGGTTCGCCAATACAGCCAGAATGTGGAATCAAATACTTCCTCATCAAACACATCCTCGATAGTCTTGTCATAGAGATCCTCATCCTTGGTCATAAAGAGTTTCATAATCTCCATGCAGCCTTTCTGACTTAAGTTAAACCTGCCATCCGTGTGCGCATCTTCTCCCCGGTTTCTGGTAGCCCGGCACAGAGAATAATTGGGGTCTTCTTTGTTGAGCCAATAATATTCATCCAGCACCGACACGCCCGGCGTCTCAAGGGAGGGAATGCTGCGGAACAAATCCCACAGACACTCAAAATGATTTTCCATCTCTCTGCCGCCCCGCATCACATATCCTCTGGTGGCATCATAGATACCGTCACAGGCACCGCCTGCAATATCCATAGCCTCTAAGATATGAATATGATCACCCGGCATCTGTCCGTCACGTACCAGGAAGCAGGCTGCTGCCAAAGAAGCGAGACCACTGCCCACGATATACGCATTCTTCTCCTCCACCCCTTCTGGTTTCCGTGGTCTTGCAAAGGCTTCGTAGTTGCCATTGGTATAATAAATACCCTTACTGTTCTTTTCAAACCTGCCCAGTTCTGTGTTGCGATAGTTCAAATCCGTGTATGTTGTCTTCTTCCCCCGACCTCTTCCCACGCATTGTGTTTTCTCACCGGCGCCTTTACCTGTCTGCGTACCCTGATTCTGCCCCATGCCTGCCTTTTTATAATTCTTCGCCGCCAGGGCTGCCCCCGCACCTGCTGCTGCCACTGCTGCTACACCGAGTCCGATACTTTTCTTATTTGCCATACTAAGTTCCACCTTTCTTTCCTACCAGCTGCCGAAATCACATCTATCATGAAATCCCCGCCGCCATGTATATTCTCAACTTGATATGGCTATCATAAGCAATTTTCCTGTCTATTCCAATTTACAAAAGAGGCGGAATGATAAAAAACTTATCACACCGCCTCTTATGATAAAAACATGTATAACCCAAACCCTACTTACTTTCAAAATTATGAATCGAATGCGCTATATTACCATGCAGCATGATGCTCATCTTCTCTACAATCTCCTCATAATCCTGCTTCATGCCGCGTCCGATCCAATCCAGCATGATGCCCACAAACCCATATTTATAGAACTCCGCAATGAAATCCTTATTCTCCTGCGCCAAAAGGTGCCCTGCACACTTTTCCTCCACCACATCCGCCAACAGACTGTAGGTAAGTTTATACAGGTAGCTTTCAATCTTCTCCCTGCTGATGCTGCGGTATACATTTTGGATGAAGGGCTTGTTCTCCATGACTGCCTCAAAAATCTGGCACATTCCTTCCTGCCAGGTATCGTAAGTCTTCTTCCCCTGCAAAGCCTTGGTGCCATCTTCCACACAGATCCATTCCACCAGATCATAAATGTCCCTGAAATGATAATAAAAGGCCATGCGGCTGATACCGCAGTCCGCTGTCAGATCATTGATCGTGATCTTATCAAGCGTTTTAGTCAATAGAAGTTTTTTAAGCGATGCCTCCAGCGCCAGTTTGGTGCTGTTTGTACTGGTCATATGCGGCCTCCCTGCTTTCTTTCCAATAGTAAATCAAAATAGTCCCTGTATTAGCAAGATAAGAATCAAAACAGGCAGGACAACCTGAAAATAAGGCTTCAGCCATTTTTTCATCTTAATTCCCGTTCCCGTATTGGCTTCCTCAAAATACTTGTCAAATCCCCATCCCCAGCGGGTGACACAAAACAGCAGATACACTAAAGAACCAATCGGCAGCAGAAGATTACTCACCAGGAAATCCTCACTGTCAAGCACATCCCTTCCGCCTATGATATGTACCGCACTCCATAAATTGTATCCCAGTACACAGGGCAGACTCGCCACGGCAATGAAAATACCATTGACAAGAGCCGCTTTCTTCCGCTGCCAGCCAAACGTATCGATACAAAAAGAAAGCAGATTTTCAAACACCGCAAGCACTGTGGAAAAGCTTGCAAAAGTCATGAACAGGAAGAACAGCGTCCCCCACAGCCGCCCGCCTGACATGTTGACAAATACATTGGGCAGCGTCACGAAAATGAGCGACGGTCCGGCGTCCGGCTTCACCCCGAAAGAAAAGCAGGCCGGAAAAATGATAAGACCCGACATAAACGCCACAAAAGTATCCAGTGCACAGATCCTGACTGCCTCTCCTGCCAGGGTGTTATCCTTCTTCATATAACTTCCAAAAATCTCCATTGCTCCCACGCCCAGACTTAATGTAAAAAACGCCTGGTTCATGGCCTCTGTAATCACTGTGCCAAGCCCGCGCTTCGCCACATTGGCAACGTTTGGCATCAGATAAAAGGTCAGCCCCTCTCCCGCTCCAGGCAGTACAAGGCTGTGTACGCCCAGCACCAGAATCAGGAGTAAGAGTGCCGCCATCATATATTTACTGATCCGTTCCAGACCTTTTTGCAATCCAAAGCTGCATACCAGGAATCCCAGAACCACTACCGCAAGCATCCAGCCTCCCATCTCAACAGGCGAACCTAACAGGGAAGAAAATACACCGCCTACCGAATCCACGTCCATACCTGCCTGAAAAGTGCCTGTGAGAAATTTAAAGAAATATCCCACCATCCAGCCTGAGACTGTGGTGTAATACATCATCAGCAGGCAGCAGCCTATCATACAGAACCACCCATGGATATGCCATTTACTGCCAGGCTTTTCCAGTGCCTTATACCCCAGTACCGCACTCTTTCTGCTGGCCCGGCCCACGGCAAGTTCCATGGTCAGAACCGGCACTCCCATACACAAAAGAAAGAGCAGATAGAACAACACAAAAAAGCCCCCGCCATTCTCTCCCACCACATAAGGAAATCTCCACACATTACCGATGCCAATCGCACAGCCGGCGCTGACCAGCAAGAATCCCAGCCGGGACTGAAACGCTTCTCTTTTCATAGTTGTATCTTCTCCTCTTCCCAAATCTCCGTATTTTCCCATATGCTACTTTATCCTATCCCCCGGCTGTTTGTCAAGCTGCCGTATATTTTGTTTCCTATCGGTTTCCAAGTTTCCTTTGTTTGTTATCCCAAATTATAACTCCTGATTATTGAAGTTTTGGTATAATATGCTATAATTAACAATGAATATAGGTAGATATAGGTCAAAATAAAAACAACTGGTTACTGTCGTACATTATTAAACTTACATAAGGCTGTATAGGAAAATTTATATCCCATTCTATGGACTCCGCCTGAGATTCCGTGAAATCTGCTGTCCAATGCTTGATTTGATTCTATGGAACATTAATTTCCCATATACTGCAGACATACGCAATGACAGCAACTCAAATTTTGGCCATGTGTAAAAGCTGGAATGTATATGGGAAGGGAGAATTGAACTAATGAACCACAATGACAAGAATCAACGGGTAAACATCGAGAAAAAATTGACTGCTTCCATTTTCAGGGTGTCGCTCATCACTGCCGGCGCCGCTGTACTGGGCATAATTGCTCTTATCATCATATCGGCCCGCTATTCTTATGCACTGCATAACTTCGGTTTCGCACAGGGTGATATCGGTAAGGCTATGTTTGAATTTGCAGATGTACGTTCCTCACTCCGGGCTGCCATTGGCTATGATAACCAGGATGCCATCAACACTGTTGTAAAGCAACATGAAGAAGCTATCGCCCTGTTCAATGAGTATTTTGCACAGGTGGAAAATACCGTTGTTTCTGTGGATGGCCGCGCAACCTATGATGCCATCAAAGCAGAGTTGGATGCTTACTGGGCGCTGGACACAAAGATTATGGATCTTGGTGCCAACACAGACCGCGAGCTTTGCGTACAGGCACAGGAACTTGCTCTCAACGATTTAACCCCCGCATACAACAGCATTTATGAAAAACTGGAAGAACTGTTGAATGTAAAAGTAAATGAAGGTAATCGTCTTGCAACTACGCTTTCAATCATAGAATGGATTCTGGTAGCCGCTGTCGTTGCCGTGACTGCTGTTGCGCTGGTATTATCCACCCGAATCGGCAAGAAGATAGCACAAAGGATTGCAGATCCTCTGGGCAAACTGGGCGAACGTCTCAAAACCTTTGCAGAAGGCGATCTTTCCTCCCCCTTCCCGCTTGTAGAAACCGGCGATGAAGTGGAAGACATGGAAAAAGATGCCAAGGAAATGGCCGAAAACCTTGACGCTATCATTCAGGATATCGGTGAAGTCTTAGGTGAGATGGCAAATGGAAATTATACTGTAAGGTCTAAGGCTCCTGAACGCTACACAGGAGACTTCCAGAAATTATATGGATCCATGCGTGGTCTGAGAGATCAGATGACCGAAACTCTGTTATCCATTGGCGATGCCGCCAATCAGGTATCCGCCGGTTCCGAGGAGCTTGCCACTGCATCGCAGTCTCTTGCAGAAGGCGCTACGGATCAGGCCAATGCTGTGGCAGAACTGCATGCCGCTATTTCCGGCATTACCAATACCATGGAATCCAGTGCTGAAAGTGCAGAAGAGACCTACGACAAGGCGCAAAAGTATGCCAATGAAGCTGATGCCAGCCGCCAGCAGATGGATACCATGATGGCTGCCATGGAAAGAATCAACGAGTCCTCCACAAAAATTGGCGATATCATATCCGAAATTGAATCCATTGCTGACCAGACCAATCTTCTGTCCTTAAATGCTACCATAGAAGCTGCCCGTGCCGGTGAATCAGGCCGTGGTTTTGCAGTGGTGGCCAATCAGATCAGAGAGTTGGCTGACCAGAGCGCCAAGGCTGCCGTAGATACAAGAGACTTAATTGAAGCATCCATTCATGAAGTCTCCAAAGGAAACAGTGTGGCAGAGCAGGCTGCAAGTTCCATAGAATCGGTAGTAGACGGTATCAAAGAGATTGCTGATTTCTCCAGAGGCCTTAAAGATATCATGGAAGAACAGGCTGAGGCAATGCGTCAGGCTGAAATCGGTGTGAACCAGATCTCGAGCGTAGTGGAGAGCAATGCCGCCACTGCAGAAGAAGCCTCGGCAACCAGTGAGGAATTATCCGCCCAAGCTACCATGCTGGATCAACTTGTAAGTCAGTTTGAGTTGAAGAAATAAGATACATAAAATAATTTCTATCTTAAAAATGAGGCCGGATGCATAGCAATCCTGCCTCATTTTTCTTAACATAAAGATGTCTTGTGTAACCTGGCATCCGTTGTTATCATATCTGCAGCGACCCCTGCTTCTACCGGCCACTTCTCTGAAGAAGACAGACATTCTCTATGTTGTCTGTATAAGGGAACATATCCACAGGTGTTATCTCCATCACCCGGTACTTTCCTTTCTGGCCTTTGCCCGTCAGATACTCCAGGTCCCTCGCCAGAGTCTCCGGATTACAGGAAATATACACTACACGCTCAGGATACAGACGAAGCAGCGCATCCATGAATTCTTCCGTACTTCCGTTTCTGGGCGGATCCATAAAGACCACATCCACTTTCTCCTCTGCTTCCGCAAGCTGTCTCATGAATCTCCCTGCATCATTCTGATAAAAATCCGCGTTCTGAATCTGATTGATCCTGGCGTTTGCGACAGCATCCCGCACCGCATCCCTGTTCAGCTCCACGCCAATTACCTTTCCTGCCTGTCCGGCTGCCGTCAATGCTATGGTTCCAATGCCACAATATGCATCCACCACTGTCTCTTTCCCGGACAGCTGTGCATATTCCACCGCCTTATGATAGAGCGCTTCCGTCTGCACGGCATTGACCTGATAAAAGGATTTGGGTGATATCTTAAAAGTTCTGCCACAGAGTACATCTTCTATATAACCTTTTCCGTAAATAACCTGCTCCTTATCTCCCAGAACCATGCTGGTGCGCTTATTGTTGACATTAATGACAATCGTGGTTATCTCCGGATAAAGTTTACATAATTCAGAAACAAAATTTTTCTTCGATGGCAGAATGGGTGACCCCAGCACCAGAACCACCATAATCTGTCCTGTCGTATGCCCCACACGGACAAGCACATGCCGCAGCAGACCGTACCCTGTATCCTCGTTATATGTCTTAATCTTAAAGGATTTCGCAAGTTCCCTGATAGAAAGAATGATCTGATCTGCCTTCTCGTCCTCCAGCATACAATGTTTCACCGGTACCACAATATGACTCCGCTCCTTATAAATTCCGGATACAATACCTTTGCCGCGTTGAAAATCAAAAACGGCATGCACCTTATTGCGATAATGTGAGGGATTCTCCATCCCGATAATGGGTTTTACTCTGCCAAACTTTTTTAAAAGTTTCTCTGCCTGCCTCTGTTTTCTTGCCAGCTGCTCCTTATAAGGTAAGTCAATATACTGGCAGCCGCCGCATTTTTTGGAAACCTCACATAGACTTGGCTTTTTAATATTATTTTTGTTAGGATTATCTTTATAATTTCTATGATTGTCTTTCTGATCTCTATGATTGTCTTTCTGATCTCTATGATTGTCTTTCTGATTTCTATGATTATCTTTCTGATTATTTCTATGATTATCTCTATTGTTATTATCTTTATTGCTATAATTCTTATAGTCCGTCATGTCCTGCTCCTATTCTGTTGCGGCCGGTAAACTCCCGTTCATCCCTATCATCCATATTTCCATGCAATCATACAAGATTCTCTCATACAAAAAACTCTGAGAAGATTCCCAGAGCCATTATATCACATATAAATGCTGTCCTCCTGGCAATTTTCAACAGGAAAGCCTTTGTACATAAAATAAGGCAGACCCTCAACAGCCATTTTACGCCGAGGCAATCTGTACGCAATCAATCCCCTCCACCAAATCCCTGGCCAGTCCCGTGTCCGCTTCATTAATATGTATCGTAAACACATTTTTCTGACCATTGACATTACGAAAGAAACGCTCCCATAAGCGCTGTTCCTGCCACTCTACAAAGAAAGAAATGCGATTGGACACCAAAAGCTTTTCCAGCTTGTCCTTGCTCTCCACATTATAGACCTTACAAAATGAAATTTCATGATTAAAAAATAATGCGTTAAAATTCAATGCTGCCATATCGCCACCTCCAAACAACAAGTCTATTCTCTCTGTGATTAGCTTTATGTCAACTCATTTTAATTATTATATACCGAATAATGTAGAAATTGCAAGATATTTTGTTCATTTTCTACATGATAATTAAATATTTATGTAAATCTCTCAATCTTTGATATCCGTCCACGCCCTGTTTTGATTTTCCATCCAGTATTCTTTTCTCGTTTCATACTGCTCATTGAGCCAATCTGCCGCCTGTTCTACTCCCTCTTTGTTAAGCGGCACCTCAGCAGATGTCTTTTGGGTCTCCGCTGTACTTGCAAATCCCAACGGTTCCGGCCAGACCGTCACCCGAATCACATCTTCCTCTCCGCTCTTTACTTTTTTGAGAAGATAACGCATTCCATCCATACTGCCGGAATATTCTTCCTTCTTTATATAATTGAGCGGATGAAAATTATCTTTGTCTATCATGACGAATCTCCTTTGGTCGCCGGGAATATGAGTATCATACGCAATTACTGATTTCCTGTAAATGCATCTGTCTGACTCTTGACCCACAGACAGAAAAATCTCCACAACCATTCTGCAATGACTGTGGAGATTCTATGATCGGAATGACAAGACTTGAACTTGCGACCTCTACTTCCCTAAAGTAGCGCTCTACCACCTGAGCCACATCCCGAAAAGCATTTATTATTATAACCAATTCTGAATGGAAATGCAAGCCCTATTCTAAAAATTTTGTTTTTTCGTTTGTTTATCTTCCTTTTCCGTCAATTTTCATCAATGAATTTCTCAAATACTTCCTGTGGTATCGGTCTGGAAAAATAAAAGCCCTGCTGCATCTGACAGCCCACTTCCTTGAGATAATTACTCTGCTCCATAGTCTCCACACCTTCACATAAAGACATGATCTGCAGCTTCTTGGCCATATCTACCACACAGGAGATGATAATCTTATCGCTCTCCTGCAGGTCACCCTCTTTTAAAAATACTTTATCCAGTTTGATAATATCGATGGGCAGTTTACTGAGCAGGTTCAAAGAGGAATATCCCGAACCAAAATCATCCATGGATACCTTTGTTCCCATATTATGTAAACCTTTTATCAATTCCAGAGCCCGTTCCGTATTATCCAGATAGATGCTCTCCGTCAATTCAAACTCTACCATGGAATAGGGAATCTGATACTCCTCAAACAGTTCCTTCACATACTCCAGGATATGCATTTTATTCAGATGTACACGGGACACATTCAAAGAAATGGGCACTGCCTTCCTGCCCTCCTGTAAACGTTTTGCAATAAAACGAAATACCTCCCTGTACACGTAATAATCTACATCAACAATCTGCCCGCTGCGCTCAATCAGGGGGATAAACTCATCCGGATAGATATAACTGCCGTCAGGTTTCTGCCATCGCAGCAATGCCTCCGCACCCATCAGATGCAGCGTATCCGTCTCAATCTTGGGCTGGAAAAAGACTTTAAACTCTCCGTTCGCCAATGCTTTGGGAATACTGGAAGTTATCTCTACCTCACGTTTGATTCCCTCCATCATGCTCTGATCAAACAAAACACAACAGTCATCCTCCATCTCCTTTGCCACTTTTCTGGCCAGATTGGCATTAGACACCACGGTCTCCGCATCGAGGCTTCTGCTGTTCTTGTTGACGATACTGATTCCCGTACAAAACTGCAGACGGCTGTTTAAATATTTCTCCCTGAATTTGGTTTCCCACTCCTGATTCCTGCGACGGATCATTTCACGGAAGCTTTCCTTGGTATATCCATCTGCCGAAATACGATTCGCCGCCACAAAATTGTCTGAATAAACCCTGGCCGCCCCTACAAGCAGCCTGTTGTTATTTGTGAACTCAGCTACAAACTCTTTCAGGAGCGCATTGCCCACTTTATAACCATACGTATCGTTAATATACTTAAAGTGCTTGATGTCCGTATAGATGACTACAATATTATCGTCACCAATCAGATCCAGTTCCTGCTGCAGTTTTTCCAAAAAAACCTCATAGCGGTCTAACCCTGTCAATGTATCCTTCATTTCCGTTTCACACCCTGATTTTATCATTCTTTGTCATTGCCTGATGAAACTGTCCGGGAGACTTCCACAGCCTTCTCAAAGGCTTCGTGATATGCCGGACACGCCTTTTTCAGGGAACATACGCGGCCTTCCCTGTCCAGGAAGCAGTGGCTGCTTCTCCCCACAGCCCTCACTTCGCCGGCCTGTCTGTCCAGAATCTGATAGGACAGTTCCATTCTGATACCATTGTACTTCTCAATCTTAGGCACGACTTCCACTACATCATCAAAGTGCACCATTGATCTGTAGGTACAGGACACCTCCAGCACAGGGCTTAAAATCCCCATTTCTTCCATCTCACGGTAATCTGCTCCCACCTGATGCATATACCAGATTCTTGCAGATTCAAACCAGCGGATATAATTGGAGTGATGGATAATTCCCATCTGATCGGTCTCATAATACTGCGCACGAAGCTCATATCCTTGCATAACCCACCTCTGGCTGCCCCTTCTTGGAAACTGCCAATTTCTCTATACCACTATTACTCTACGATGTTATTAAGAAGATGTCAACATATGTCAAAAAATTTCTATATCTGTTCAGTCATTGACTGGTTTATGCTTTCTGTGTCAGCACCGCGAGCAGATACTCCCAGACCCGCCCCACAGAAGCTATATCCATCTGCTCCTGGGCGGTGTGCACATCCTGAAGATCCGGCCCTATACAGACACAATCAAGCCCTTCTATCTTACTGGATAATATACCGCACTCCAGTCCCGCATGGATTGCCTGCAGAATCGGTTTATGCCCATACATCCTCTCATAAATCTGCACCATCTTATCCCGCAGCGGCGAGTCTTTCTGATAAGCCCACCCCGGATAAGAACCTCTGATGGACACCTGTGCGCCAGCCTCTCTGGCAGTCCTAGTCATCCTGTCGCACAGTGCGTCTTTCTCCCTGTCCACTGAACTTCTGACTGCATACTGTAAGCGCAGCCCCTCCTCTGACAGCACCACAACACCCAGATTTAGTGATGTCTCCACCAGATCCTCCACATCCTGGCTCATGGCCACCACACCGTTTGGCAGTTCCCCAAGACAGTGTAATGCACGCCGGGAACTATCTGACGTATAATACGCGGCCTCCCCTGCCAGCATGCTGTATACCACTTCTACACCTGCATCCGTTTCCTGGAAGGATTGTCTGATTCTATCGTGCTGCTCCTTTATGATTGCTTCCAACGCCGCCTTTTCTTCCTCTTTCACAGCCAAAACAGCCGAAGCTTCTCTGGCAATGGCATTATCTGCCACACCGCCCCGCATATTCACAAGCCGAAGTGCCACCTGTTCTTCAACAGCCTGCAGAACCTGCCCCAGGAGACAGTTGGCATTCCCCCGTCCTTTGTTGATCTCCATACCCGAATGACCGCCCAACAGGCCCGTCACTTTCATTTCCATCAGACACATGTCCTTTGTCCAAGTACTGTTCCGCTCCTGTTCCATCGGAATTACCACGTCCACCCGGGCGCCGCCTGCACAGCTGGTAATAAAGATCCCTTCTTCCTCCTGATCCAGGTTGATCATACGCCGTCCCCGTAACATGGACAGATCAATCCCTGTTGCCCCCTCCATACCAGTCTCCTCATCCACTGTCAGAATCACTTCCAGACGAGGCAGCGCGATATCCTGCGCATCCAAAAGGGCCAGACAATAGGCCACACCAATTCCATCATCACCGCCAAGGCTTGTCCCTTCCGCATAAATCCTGCCATCCGCAGTCTTAAGCCGCAGTCCTTCCCTGGTCATATCCACATCACATCCCGGCTCCTTAACCGCCACCATGTCCATATGTGCCTGCAGAATATAGGGCTTTTCCTCCTCATATCCTGCAGACGCTTCTTTGATGATAATGATATTTTTCAGTTCATCCTGTATACAAAACAGCTTACGTTTCCTGGCGAACTCCTGCAGATAATCACTGATCTGATCCACATTCCCCGATCCATGCGGTATCTGGCAGATTTCTTCAAAAAAAGTAAATACACTCTTGGGTTCCATGCCTGTCAATACGCTCATTTCATACCTCCGAAACCAAATTTCCTACAGAATCGAAAAGGACACGGCTTACCACCATGTCCCATATTTTCACAATTATTTTAAGTTCGCTTTTGCAAGTTCTGCCAGAGAAGTAAATCCTGCCGCATCATTCACTGCCATCTCTGCAAGCATCTTTCTGTTCATATCAATACCTGCATTCTTAAGACCGAACATAAATCTGCTGTAGGACAAACCATTCATTCTCGCCGCCGCATTAATACGTGCAATCCAAAGCTGTCTGAACTGACGCTTCCTTTCTTTTCTGCCTGCATAAGATGTTGCCAATGCTCTCATGACAGACTGTTTCGCTACTCTATACTGTTTGGATCTTGCGCCTCTGTAACCTTTCGCAAGCTTTAATACCCTGTTATGTTTTTTTCTGGCGTTCATACCGCCTTTTACTCTTGCCATGTCTTTCTCCTCCTAAATTCACAATTCTCTTACTACATCCTGCCTGTCCATCTGTCGGACAACTTAGACATAAGGTAAGATTTTCTTCATATTCTTAACATTTGTCTTATCTGTTATCGCAGGTTTTCTGAGATTTCTCTTATTCTTAGTGGTCTTCTTGGTTAAGATATGGCGTTTGTACGCTTTATTTCTCTTTAACTTACCTGTTCCGGTCACTTTAAAACGTTTCGCAGCAGATCTGCTTGTTTTCATTTTTGGCATTTCAAAATTCCTCCTGTATTTTTAATGTGATGAGATATCGATCCCAGATATCATTTATCTTAACTGAAAGCTTATCGCTTCTCAGCTAAAAACATGGTCATGCTCCTGCCTTCCACCTTCGGCGCTTTATCCATTACAGCAATATCCGATAATGCCTGCGCAAAATCATCCAGTATATGTTTACTGGTATTCATGTGTGCCATCTCACGGCCACGGAAGCGCAGTGTCACCTTTACCCGATCTCCTTTGCTGATGAATTTACGGGCAGAATTTATCTTCGTATTCAGGTCATTGGTATCAATATTGGGAGATAAACGAATCTCCTTGACCTCAACAATCTTCTGTTTTTTCTTGGCCTCTTTTTCTCTTCTGGTCTGTTCGTACTTATATTTCCCATAATCCACAATCTTACAGACCGGCGGCTTCGCCGTGGGTGCAATCTTAACCAAATCTACCCCTGCCTCTTCTGCAAGCTTCATTGCTTCCCTTGTCGGCATGACGCCAAGCTGTTCCCCATCTGCGCCAATCACACGTACTTCCCTGTCTCTGATCTGTTCGTTGATAAATAAGTCGCTAATAGTTTTACCCTCCATAAGAAATCAAAAATTTAAAAGGTGGACAGCACAGCTATCCACCAATCATAAACGCTTGAAATCAACTCCCATACGCCTCAAAGACTGTGGAGTTTAAGCTATGAACGCTTGCGAACACATCCGTTGCAAGGTGAGAGTAAATACTCTTCTTGGTTGTTCTGTGCTTTCACACAGTTGATACTTTACCATATAACAAATGGTGTGTCAAGCAAATTTCAAAAATTTACCGTTTCCTGTTTTCCCTCTAACACATGCAAAAGAACCCTGGTCTTATGTATATCCACGTCAATTTTCCACCCGAATCGTCTCAGCGCTTGCCTCATACTCTTCCATCCGGTCATAATCACCCGTCTGAGAGTAAGTGATCACATAGCTCTTGTCCGCATTGATGACATACGCAAGCTGGGTGACTGTAACATCTCCTACCTGATAATGACACCGTATCTTAAAAGCAGGGTATTCCTGTATCCTGATCTGCTCAAAACTGTCCACAGACACTTCCACATCCTCTCCATAATCCTGCCGGAAGTCTGCCTGTGTCTGCTCTTTAAAAGACTCTTTCGTCATTAGCTGTAATGCCATATCCTGTTCAAGCTGCGCATAATAAATCGTGGAAGCATCTATGGGGTAGCGGTCCGTCACATACATACCCTCTGCCTCTTCTGAAGCTGCAAAGCCTTCCGGCACGGTAAAGGAACATCCCTTGGTAGTACGGGCATTTCCTACCACAGAAGTATCCAATTGGTTTTCTTCCAGCAGTTCTTCCGTGAGCTGCGTTTTGAGCGGTTCTTCCACAATGATTTCTTCTGAAAAGTCATTCTCTTCTGCAACAGTTGTATTCTCAGGGGATTGTTCCCCTTCACCTGGTTTCTCATCCTGCGTCTGCTCTGCTTCCATGCCCTGTGGGGCTGCACTTGTCTGTACTGTCTCATCCTTTCCGCAGCCGGACATCATGCCAAGAAGTCCTGACAACAGGAACCATGCGCATGTTTTTCTTATATTCATATGTAACCATCTACACCTTTCTCATACTCTTACCGTAAATAACAGCAGAAACTTCGCCTTCGGCCCTGCCAAAGCTTCCATATAGAAATTTGATTTCTCAATCTCCTCCATTTTACCACACAAATCATATAGCGGGCAACTCACATTTCCTGTCAGCTGCCCGCCTCATTGCAGGTATAGTACTATGATTCACGGAAGGTAGCACACTGGGTTTCCCTGCAGTCGCAGGCGCCGCAGCCTCTTATATCCACATGTTCCGCGTGACATTTATAATTGGAATTATAGACACACTTGACAGCCTCACAGTCAATACTGATCGTGCGGCAGGGGTGATCAAGCGAACTGACATAGGCATCGTCACGTCTCTGGGAAAAGCTTTCACAGCATGTCCCGTCGCAAGTATCCGCATGACTGCCAGCCACCATGATGTCTCCTTTACAGCAATAATCATCCTGATTATAGGTACAGTTTTCTACTCCACATTTTAATTCCGCCATAATAACCTCCTGTTTCGTTTGTCTGCCTGCGCAGCGTTTTCTCTATCATAAGTTAGTATGGACACGAAACAGGATTCTATGCTTTGTACTTCACTTTTTCCTTCAACTGATTTTGTAAAGATTAAACCAGTAACGCTCTAACAGATAACTTCCCTTCTCCTCCACAGTCAGGCCGTCCCCGCGCCACTCGGCAACAATATCTTCCCGGCTGTTAAAGCTGCCGACAAACCAGACCTGTGAATCCGTCAATGCTCCCTCTTCCGTACGTTTGGCAAGCCAGCTCTTGATCGTCTCTGATTCTTCCAGCGTCTGACAGGGCCCGACAATTTCCTGAATCAGCGATTCTGCTGTACCATTCCATAGGTAGCGTTTCGTCGTATCCTCCAGATAATAAGATGTCACTGCCTGTACCTGGTCAAAATTATAGATGACGATATCCTCCGGCCCAATCTCCGAAAGGGCCGCCTCTGTTTCTTTCATCAGACGTATCTTATATTCTTCTTCCCCAAGGAAGGCCCGATAATCACGCAGACCGACTATGATATAAAAGAGGATAAAGACAACAGACAGACAGCGTATCCATACATACCATTTTCCCCTGTTTTCCTTTTTAAAGAATAATACTTTCAGATTAAGTTTACATAATATATCATCCAGGCCAATGGCAAAACTTAACCAAAAACATCCCATCGCCGGCAGCATATAGCGGTACACAAACACCGGACGAATCAAAAACGAGGCTGCAAACCCAAACAGTACCACGCCAATCAGCACAACCAAGCCGGCAGCTCCGTGTAAAACTCTATCATTATAGTATACTTTTTCTATATTTTTCAATATTTCTGCATGATTTTTGTTTTCAATTTCCCTGCTTCTTTTGCTTCCTGTTCTATATCTTATGAGGCTGCCCCCGACCACTTCCACATATCCTGCAAACATCACCACCGCAAGAACAACATTAAGCGGCTCACTGGTAAAAGCCGGTTTCATCAAAAATTTGACGCATCCTCCCAGAGACCGCCAGGTCAAAGGCAAAATCCAGTAATTCTCCCTGACTGTTGATATCTGCCTTGCCAGTGCAAAGAGCCAGGGTACATACCCGACAATGGACAGCGCCACATACAGACACCACTCTTTTATCCTTCTTTTATCCTGCCGCCAAAAGGCAGCCAATACGTAGAAATACACCATCACCACTGCCACACAGGCAAAATATTGCGTATAAGCCGCCGCCAGACCATATAAAACCAGCGCTGCCCCGTGAAGATAAGGTTTCCTGCTGCATCTGTCCACACATCCATAAGCATGCAGAAACGCCGCTGTCACAAACAAAAGCGCCCAGCCATACATCCGCACCTCCACCGTATAAGCCGGCAGCTGCGGCATGGCAATGACACAAAAAAGGAACATGCCTCCCGTAAAGATACTGAATCTCTTCCGTATCCATGTCACACTATAAAGAAGCAGTACAAAATAAGGCAGTACCGATACAATCTTTGCGGGAATGACGGTACCTGCCCCAGGCAATACTAGTTTACATAAATCAACAAAGAATTTCGTCACACAATAATACAACGGCGGATGAACGTCTGCCGCTGTAAAGTGAATCAATTCACCGTAGGAATGTTCAATCATTCCCACGGTAAACAATTCATCATACCAGATATCGTTACTGAAACACAACGCTAAACTCTTGCAAAGCATCAGCACGCTGATACAGATAAGGAACCACCCAAAGGCATCCTTACCAGAGATTTTTATCTTACTTTTCATTCTGACCATCATGGGTAACCTCTTCTTTGCGAATTTCCTTGGTCCTGATTTCCTTACAAATCTGATCAATGAAATCACCCAGAGGCTTCACGCCCTCATCGCCCGCATAACGGCTTCTGACAGATACGGTCTTTTCCTCCGCCTCATTGGCACCCACCACCAGCATATAAGGCACCTTATGCAGACGGGCCTCCCGAATCTTAAAGCCAATCTTCTCAGAACGGTTATCCACCGTCACATCCACGTCATTTCCGGCCAGTTCTTTTCTCACTTCCTCCGCATATGCCTCATACTTTTCGGAAATCGGCAGAACACGTACCTGTTCCGGACAAAGCCAGGTAGGGAACTTGCCCGCGTATTTCTCGATCAGCCATGCCAGTGTCCGCTCATAGCAGCCAAGAGACGTTCTGTGAATGATATAGGGCCGAACCTTCTCCCCATTGGCGTCAATAAAGTACATATCAAACTGCTCTGCCAGCAGAGCATCCCACTGTATGGTAATCATGGTATCTTCTTTGCCATAGACATTCCTGGCATTGATATCTACTTTCGGACCATAGAAAGCAGCTTCGCCCACATCCTCCACAAAGGGAAGTTCCAGTTCCTCCAGAATACTGCGAATGTGTGCCTCCGTCTCGTTCCAGACTTCCGGCTCACCGATATATTTATCCGGATTCTCCGGATCCCATTTGGACAAATGCCAGGTAATATCACCTAACAGTCCTAAAGTTGACATAACATGTTTTGCCAGGGCGATACATCCTTTAAACTCTTCCACCATCTGGTCAGGACGCACCACCAGATGCCCTTCTGAGATGGTAAACTGTCTGACCCTGGTCAGACCATGCATCTCGCCGGAATCCTCATTTCTGAACAAGGTTGATGTCTCACCATAGCGAATCGGCAGGTCCCGATAGGAATGCTGGGTGTTCTTATAGCAATAATACTGGAATGGACAGGTCATGGGCCTCAGAGCAAAGACTTCTTTATCCGTTTCTTCGTCCCCCAATACGAACATGCCTTCCTTATAGTGATCCCAGTGTCCTGAAATCTTATACAGATCGCTCTTGGCCATCAGCGGTGTCTTCGTCCGTACATATCCCCACTCTTTATCTTCCAGATCCTCAATCCAGCGCTGTAACTTCATGACCATCTTCGTGCCCTTGGGCAAAAGCAGGGGCAGTCCCTGGCCAATCACGTCCACTGTGGTAAAAAGCTCCATCTCCCGGCCCAGCTTATTATGATCCCGGCGCTTGATGTCCTCCAGATGTTCCAGATGCGCTTCCAGCTCTTCCTTTTTGGCAAAGGCTGTGCCATAGATACGCTGAAGCTGCGCTCTGTCAGAATCCCCCCGCCAGTAAGCCATGGAGGAAGAAATCAGTTTATAAGCCTTGATATTCTTGGTACTCATCAGATGCGGGCCTGCACACAAATCCACGAATCCGCCCTGGTCATAGAAGGAAATCTCTGCATCCTCAGGCAGATCTTCAATCAATTCTACCTTATAGGGTTCCCCTTTGTCCTTCATATATTGAATCGCTTCCTTGCGCGGCAGGGTAAAGCGTTCCAGTTTATGGCCTTCCTTAATAATTTTCTTCATCTCCGCTTCCAGCTTATCCAAATCTTCCCTGGAAAAAGGCCGGGCATCAAAATCATAATAGAATCCATCCTCAATGGCCGGACCAATGGTCACCTTTGCCTCCGGGAACAGACGCTTCACTGCCTCTGCCAGCACATGGGATGCCGTATGCCTGACAACCTTTAACCCTTCCGGGTCATTGGCTGTGAGGATATTCAGATGACAGTCCTGATCAATGACCGTTCTCAAATCCTCCACCTTGCCGTCCACCTCACCGGCACAGGCCATCCTGGCCAGCCCTTCCGAGATATCCAACGCAATATCATAAATGCTCATTGCCTGCGCATACTCCTTGCTGGAACCGTCTTTTAATGTAATTTTCATGATGATTCACCTCTCCTCTCTGATAATACTTCCTTCATTCTTCTTCATTAACTTTCATAATTCCGGCACGATTCATTCCTTTTTGCTATTACTTCCATGGTCGTTTCCATTTCCACTGTCATTACCATTATTATTGCCATTGTTGCAGCCGTTATGGCTTCCAACGGTAATCCCATGGGTAAGAGGCGCTGCTAAAAGTCCCAGACAGATTCCCGCCAACAGCATTACCGCTCCAAGCAGGAAAAAGTTTAATTTGCTGAGTGTCACATTTCCCTCCATCAATTCTGTAGTTCGTTGCTTTAATTCTGTGATATCCATAATGTCATCCTCCTTCTGCCTGCAGAATGTTCCACATTCTCCTTACATAGTTTACACTGCCAAACTGTCCCGGATAATACAAAATCCCCTGCACCATCATTCGGATAGTGCAGAGGACGTAATATTACGCGGTTCCACCTCGTTTGCTCTGTGCGCCTTTGACGACTTACCAGAACCTCTCATCAGGCTGTAACGTAAGCCAACGGGCCGGATTGGGGCCACTCGGAGTTAGTTTTCAAATGTTTCCGGCAAAGGCACTTTCAGCACAGGGTGCCTCTCTCTGCTGCTTTTCACATCTTACTCTTCTCGTCAACGTGTTATTCCATATCTGTTATTCGTATTCTATGCCATATTTCTGTAAAAGTAAAGTGTTTTTTTGTTTATCCCGGTTCCCTGCCGGCTCATCCTGCCGTACCCGGGCAGAAATCTGAAATGTTTACTTTTCTAAAATGACAAGAGTTCTTCCTCAATGATCCTGGCCGCACATTCAATCAGATGCGGGCAGGGCCTGGATTCATAGTACTCCCTGGTACGAGGCTGCGGCTTTGCACTCTCCTCCACTTCCGTGATTCCCAGAAGTTCCTTACAGATGATACTTCCGTTCTCCTTCCGAAAACGTTCACTCATCTGTCGTACGCGTGCATAAATCCGCTCCTTGGCCTCTTCATCCTGCGGATTGCTGTTTCCTTCCTTCAGACCAGCCAGCATGGCCATGGAAGATACGGCGCCGCAGACCTCTCTCATTCTGCCGACGCCTGCTCCCATAGCGCTGGACATCCGCAGGGCCGTCTCCCGATCCATCCCAAAACAGTCCGCATAAGTGGCAAAAACCGACTGCGCACAGTTATAACCTTCATAGAAAGTCTCTACCGCCTGTTTCGTCCGGGAGGTACTAAGACTGAGGTCCCCCTGATTATGCATTTTTACCACAACATTTCTTATATTTCTTGCCGCTTCCGCAGGGGCAGGGATCATTGGGGTAAACCCTCTTTTCCTTACGTACTGTGGTGGACTGCTTCTGCTCCCTGTAAAGATTCTTTCTTTTGTCTTCATCGAAGATATCATTCCACTCTTCCAGCTCATAGAGCCAGTCAGCGCCCGCTGCAACCATGTTCTTATAAAGGAGCTCCTTATCAAAGCCGAGATTTACCTGGGTATCTTCTTCCATCTCCTCGATAGGATTCGCTTCTTTCAGGCTGTCGTTGATACCATCCAAAAAGCCCACCATGGTCATAACTTCCACTTCGTATTTATCTGCCAGCTCTTTGACCGTCCCCTTCACTGTCTCGTCGGGTGTCTTTAAAAGCTGCGCATAAATCTCTTTCTCCTTCTGAAAATAATCGGCCCAGAGCCTTTGTAAATCACCTTTGTTGGCTGTCTCAGAATACGCCATATCACGCCATTGTTTCAATAATGCCATCGTCATTACCACCTTTTATCCTAATAATATACGATCATCTCATAAAGGGACAATCTGTTTTGTCCCTAAGTATATACCATTTCTGTGAAAAAGTAAAATATTTTCGCCCGCTGTGTATATTCACCCAAAAGCCGTCCATACTACTTAATAGTCAATGGACCCCCTCCTTTGATGGTTACCAAAGAGAAAGTAAAATACTTATCCTCCCCTAAGGAAGCCTCTGGGAATGCGGAAGCCGCATTTTCAGGGGCTTCCGCTTTTTCACTGCCAAAGTCAAAATCATATATTTTAAATATTTCATTCTGTATAGCCAGATTGTCTT